>Ga0255778_10000058_pt1 | contig 94336 bp, 87 predicted proteins | sample 071ome_31_FD_179976 | JGI IMG/M metagenome (GOLD analysis project Ga0255778, IMG submission 179976) | Coastal salt marsh microbial communities from the Groves Creek Marsh, Skidaway Island, Georgia - 071405CT metaG (version 2) | ecosystem: Environmental > Aquatic > Marine > Intertidal zone >...
CGATGGATCTGCTGCCTAGTCAACCCCTCACTGATCAGAGAAACTTATCTAAGGATGCTTCGCTGGGATCCGTGTTGGGTGTTGGTGGAGTGTAGTCCTTCGGTTTTGGTATCTTACCTAGACCATGATCCTCTAAACCAACTTCCTCATCAAAAGAATAATCATACTCCAGAGCATCGGCACAAACATAGTGTGGATGAGTTGTATCAACACCAAGATTGGCACACAATTCTTTATGATTATCCTCCATCATCTCTACCGCATATAACATATGATTCAGAATATGTTCTTCGGTATGATAATTCAGTAGTTTTTTCTTGAGAGCAATCAAAAAGTTTCCACATCCAGCAGAGTTGTCAATAAAAGTACTCTCTGGATCTTGTAGTAATTCAATATCAATATCATCTACCATACTCTCAACAAGTTTCATCGGTGTGAATACTTCTTGAGTCTCTTTAATTCTTTCGTCAGATCTATCAATCGTAGATCCAACATTCATATTATGTTTATTCTTTGCCATCTCTTTCTTCAATACATTTGATATAGGTTGAAATCAAATCATTCTTTCCAAAATGATATCGACCATTACACTGTGATGCTGCTTCTCTAAACTTATCAGCAAATTCTACCATATTATCCACAACCTTAGGGTCTTTTACCCTAATGAAGTGGTGTCCTTTAGCATAGTGAGTAAAATCCTTTGTTTTGACTCTACCACTGGGTCCACAACCATACTCACCAACAAATACATCTGCCTCATCTCTTCTTTCATAAGGAAGAAACTCAAAATCTGGATGTTCCCTCATCATAGGAATCTCGCCAACTCCTGCTGCGAATCTCGATGTATTTTTGACTCTCCAATATTGTTTTACAGCACTAATACCACCAGGGAAAGTAGAAGGATCGAGATCTTCATCAAGATCACAATGAAGATGTCCTACGATCTTATTCAGTGAAGAAGGTTTTCGTACTGAAGTAGGAAGAACAGCACGAATGTCATCAGTGTGCTCTGATAACTTATTGAGAAACTTAATGGCGAGATTTCCACCCACCCCGTAAGGTGGATTGATAATTGCTAATGTAAATTTTTTCATGATTGCCAATCCCAACCCTTAGAAATAAAGAATGTAAAGGTCATTCTACCATCTTTCATTGTATCACCAAAAAGATTTGTTGGGGCATGTATTGATGTACCAGGATAACAAACTAATCTATTATAGACGTTTTCGACTTGTATTATTTTATTATTTTCACCATCTAAAATAGAAGTTCCTGTGCCCTTTGGTGGATTGGGGTACAAATACAAGACTCCAGCATATTCTGTTTGATCAAAATGATATTTTTTATCCTCAAAATTTTTTAAAGTTTCTCTAGTCTTTGAGAGAGATATGTGAAAATGTGAAGTTATAGTGTAACCCTTAATACCAAAAAACTCATAGACTTCTTCTAAAATTTTATTACTACAAGAATCAATAAATTCATCATTTTCTAATTCTAACTCTAGAGTTCTATATCCTCTCCAACCAACATCGACAGAAAAATCTTCACTGTAATGGTATTTGGATTGCAGTCCTCTATCTCTAAGATGATCGATATCATCTAGAAAATTATCCTTTACTAAAAGCTTCATTATATTATTATCTTTAACCCTAACAAAGGTATTCTACTCATCTTCTTTACTGTTGTCAACCCCCCATTTCCCTATCGGACAAGACTCTGTATTCATTCTTGCTTTGATAGGAATGGAACATCCACACAATTTGCATCTTTTTTGAACTTTATCAACATGATCACAAGATTTACACAATCTTATGCGTGATTCATATTCTTTTGGTGTGACCATTAAACTTTTTTCTTCATCATCAATTAGATAAAAATCAATCATTCTTCCGAATGATGTCAATAAATTTCTTAGTTGTTCTTTGTAGGATGGATATTCTGACATAACGATTTTATAATAATTAATTTATATATCAAATTGGGTTTGATGCTCCTTTAACAGTTGTGCTATTAACTGTTCCCGTAACTGTATAATTTGATCCATAGATAGCAGCACCAGTGACACCACCATCTCCAGTATTGTTTGTATCACCACCAGGCTTACCCCATTCTCCACCACTTCCACCAGTTTCTCCAGTAATACCAGTTCCTGGTGTGCTTGTTGTTCCAGTATAACCACTACAAGATCCTGCTGTACCACCAGCACCATCAGCACCCTTTAGTGAGATATCATTTCCATCTACATCATATGTTGGCATATTGTCATATCCTCTCCCTGTTCCACCATTACCTCCAGCGCCTCCTGGACCTCCAGCAACGGCGTAATTAACTTGTTGCCTGCACTCGGCAGGTGATTTATTTTTATGTCGACATCCATACCATAACCACCATCCCGCACAATCACAATCAGTAGTATCATTACATCCACCATATCTGTCCCATCCAGATCCACAATCGCCACATTTATTACATCCACTTGGTACGGTATTATAACTATAATTCCAACAAGTTCCGGTAGTGCCTTGACCACCCGTAGCTCCTTTTTCTCCACCTCCACCACCAGCATATATGTTAGCAGTGCTTCTTACATTCACTGTGACATTATTTGCCGTGGTTGGATTTACTAATAATGCAGATCCACCAGTACTACCACTAATTGTTGAGGCATCACCACCAGTTCCTCCCGCACCTTGAATTGAACCAAAAACATCTATAGTAAAGTTGTAAGCCTCTGGTTCATCAAAAGTTGCTGCATATGCTGTATTATCTGTTGATCCTACCAGACCATCAACAAACAAAATCTTATGAATATTTTTGGGAATATTTGAGTTCCATTCGAATGCTCCTAGATCCACTCCCGTATTGGTTCCAGTGAGAGTGTAATAGTAATATTTGATAGAATTTCTAAACTGAGAAGTCTTCCAATTTAGTTCTGTATCTACAATTCCAGCGTTTTCATTCTCTGTGCAGTCTGGTACTATTGGATTGGTATCTATTACCGATGTATTTCTAATTAACTCTGATGCACTTATTGGTTTAAAATCATCAGGTTTTATCTCACTAACACTAGAACTGTCCTTCCTTTGTTGAGCACGAAAGTTAGAACGTAAAGAACTAAATTTTATTTCACCAGAAGAATAATATGGACCTGCCTTTGAGACCGTCATTAATTTAGATTTTTTCTTTATTTATTAGAAATGATCGATTCTAGAACCTTTTTATGTGATATTCTTCTAATTCTTCTCTTTTCATTTTCCAGATATTCATGTGTTGCCTTTGCCTGCATGTAAATTTCTTTACCATCGATTTTTGCATCAAGAAACTCTTTGATAGACTCTTTATTAAACATTTCTAAACCGTTTGATACTTGTACAAAACTGTCTAATCCCCAGAAAGTTTTTTCTTTATAACAAGTTCTTGCATCAAGGAATTCTTCTCTGCATTTTTGTTCGAACGATTTTGTCCATTCAGTTTTATTTTCAGTCATATATCTCCAAAACTCAGAATCTGTTCTATTGGTGCAATAATGGAGACAGATGAAATCAACAATATCTCTGTATAAAGTTCTATTACTCTTGTTTATAATTACTCTGTTATATGATAAATTTTTTAATGTAGAATTTATTGTCATAAATTCTTGAATTTGTTGTATAATTATCTGAATGCCAGTTGCTTCTAGTGGTTCAATAAATCCGCTAGACAATCCAACTGCCATACAATTACCAATATAGTAATTGTCATAGTATCCAGGTTTATACTTAATAACTCGATCTGTTTCTAGATTTACGTTAAAGTTTTTAAGTAACCACTCATTATATTTTTCTCTCGCTTCATCATCAGAAGTAAATTTTGAGGAGTACAAATATCCAGTTCCATATCTCTGACCTATTGGTATCTGCCATATCCACCCATTTTCTGTTGCCTCACAGCAAGTATATGATGGAATATCTCTAAAATTATATGGAACTTGTTGTGGTATTGCTCTATCAATTGGTAAAGCATCTGAGACATCTATCCACTCTGGATTTAGATGCTTGAAAAGAACAGTATTAAATCCAGATGCATCAACAAACAAATCTGCCTCTATTTTCTTTCCAGATCTTAAGGTTAAACTTTTAATTTCTTTTCCATCACTATCAACCACTTCTACTACATCATCTATAAAATTGATAACATTTTGATATCCATTAATCATAAACTCAGAAAAAGCCTGAGTATCTACATGAAAGGCATATGCATAGTCATCAAATGGTTTGTTTGGAATATTTGTGGATGGATGATTATGAAGCATTCCACCATTGAATTTATTATTTGGTAATGAATAAATTGCACTAGTATTTGTATCTACATCAGAATTAACTTCAGCAAATCCATGAAAATAATCTTTCCCTGGTATCCAATTTTTAAAATGAATACCAAGTTTTAACGTTGCTTTTCCGCCCAAATGTTTTAAAAATTCTTGAGTCGATATACCCATGTGAGCGAGAAGTAATCTGAAAATAGGTGTTGTACTTTCTCCTACGGCAATATTTTTCTTACTAGCATCATATATGATTGAAATATCGACTAGATCTTTCCAATAATTTTTCATCATTGCAGCAGTTATCAATCCAGCAGTACCGGAACCAACGATTACAATTTTTTTCATGTTTTAGTGTGAATTATATTACTATTTAAACACCGTGGAAATCAGTCCAACCAACCCCAGTGTATCCTTGGAATCTGCCAACAGAAGTGTTGTAGATAATGGCACCTTCATACGGAGTCAAAGAAGTTTTTTGTGCATTATTAATTCTTGGTATAATTATCATTGGTTGAGTCGCTGATACGCCTCTAGTATTAACTAGACTTAAATCAATAACTGCTCTTGGAGAATAAGTACCAAATCCAATTGATGAACTATCATCTAAACTTAGATTTAAAGAAGAACCAAATAAACTTAATTTAGTATCATGAATTTGAATGTTTCCTGTATTATAATATTGATCATCACTATACAATGAAGTTGTTCCAATACCAATCTGTTCAAACTCAGCAAATCCTCTAACTTCAAAACTATTTGTTGGATTGGTTGTACCTATTCCAACACCAGAGAAAGTCCCTGTGGCAATTGAACAATCCAAATAATTATTAATTTGAGCATTAGTTGTATTAACTTGGAAGAAAGTTCCTATACCAAGAGGAGAGTCAACATTAACTGATTGGAAAGTATCTGGTAAATCTAATGTTCCAAAAATAGATCCACCAACATACAAATTTTGACCAATAAATGCGTTTTCGGTAACAGTTGAAGTTCCTACAACATGTAAGGTCTCATCTGGATTTGGATTACCAATACCCAGTTTGCCATCATAAGTAAGAGACATTAAATCATTATTTGTTTGACCATAAAGCCATTCAAATCTTCCAGTATTAATACCAGCGGCACCACCATGAAGATACATGTTGATGTTTCCTGTATCCTTATTGATAATATCTAATGTTTTATCGGTGTTACCAAATCTTAAAACACCGATACTATTGCCTACACCAGTTTGTTGTCCAATATTTAATTTAGATTCTCCAGTCTCAGAAACAATATCTAAAGAAGAACCAGATGATTTTCTAATTTGAATTTCTGCAGATGGAAGTGCTGTTCCAATTCCAAGTCTTCCGCCTTCAAGTGATGCTAATGCTGTTCCACCAGTACCAACATGTAAAAGTTTTGCAATTGTTGTGATACCTGGTCCAGTAGCAGAAACTTCTAGACTATCAGTAACTATTTTTGTTGTTGTAACAATACCAACATTCAGATTTGGAGTTCCAGAAAGACCCTCTGCCGTTGATGCAGTACCAACCAAACCACCAAGGGCAGTGATTGGGTTAGTAACGGTTAAGGAATCAAATAATGCTGTTGAGAACGTTACTATACCTGTTGGTTTATTGATATTAGAAGGAAGTCTATCATTATCCAGAGTTCCTGTAGCAATAGCATCAGCAGCATTTAATCCAGTTACACCAATACCCCATCCATACATTTTGGTGATGGTTGCAATACCTGAAACAATTACATCACCAGATGAATTGATTCCAACACCGCGAGTGAAGTCTGCTACGTTGTTATTTCCACCAACTTGGAAAGTAAATCTTGGATCTACTGTACCTACTCCAACATTTCCAGCGGCGTATATACTTGTATATCCCAGTCCTGCATCAATATCTACCCATTGAGATGTAGGCATTCCCTGCAAATATCTTGCATCACCATAGTAAGTGACTATGCCACTTTTTGCGGTGATAATACCAGAGTAAAAAGAAGTAATACCAACTTCTAATCCCCTCTGTACAGTCCCAAAACCAATGAAGGCATCTTGAACTGTGGCAAGTCCAACAACGTTCAGGCAGGTGCTAGTATCTGTAGTACCTCTTATGTCCAGGAAGGCAGTTGGAATTGAGGTTCCAATTCCAACCAGACCAGTTGAACTTACTACAAAATTATCTTCATCAACCTGAACCCCATTACGAAAATTAAACGACTTCCTAAAATTTGCCATCTTATATGGTTTTTAGTTATTTATTAGTGGTTACCCTCAAGCTTTTCTACCTTGGCAGATAGTTCTTTAATTGCTTCAACCAGAAGTGGTACAATCTTCTGATAATCGACTGCAAGATAACCATTATCTCTTTCAGTAACTGCTTCAGGAAGAACAGCAAGAACTTCTTGTGCAATCACACCAACATCATGTCCTTCTTTGTTTGATTTTTCATTCCAATCATATGTGTTACCACTGATTGAAAGAACCTTAGCAAGAGGATCATCGATTGGAGTAATGTTATCCTTGAGTCTAGAGTCTGAACTATAGAATGCAGTGATATCATCAGTTACACTCAGAATACCAGTGATAACTGTGTTGCCAGAAATACTAGTTGCAGCACTAACATGGACTGTTCCATCATTAGAAGTGATTGTAAGAATACCAACCGAAGTGTCAATAGTATTATCACCAAGAATTCCAATTCTTACATTATCAATGGTTGCTCCATTATTAGCATCTAAAGTATTTGTGAATGTTGAAAGACCAGTAACATTAATATTTCTTCCAATATTAACATCTTTTTCAATTCCAACTCCACCATTAACAACCAGTGCTCCAGTATCTTTATCAAAGGATTCTGTTGTATTGGTAACTTCAATGTGACCCGTAACTTTTACGTTATCGTTTATATTGACATATTCATTAAATTTGGTTTCACCATTGAATGTAACAGGTCCATCAAACTGTGAAAGAACCGTGCCAGAATTGCCACCTTCAACTTTGAGTCTTTCTTTAATAACAACTTCATCAAATACTGCACTTAAGATACTTGATTCTTGACCAGTTGTTGTTGGGATTGGAGCATCAAATGTTCTTTCTTGACCAGTTGCAGAACTAACTCTCTTGTTACCAATGTAGAAGTCACCATCATTGTTCATTCCAGTATAAACAATGATTCCACCTGCTTTTTCTTGAGCTTGAGCAAGGAATATTTCTCTTTCGTTTAGAGATTTAACTTGAACTTGTGGTAAACCTGTTGAGTAGTTGCCAGGTCCGAATCCAAGATATTCAAATGTATGACCAGATGCACGGGCAATAGCAGGTCTTCTAACTTCACTTGGAATTGGTTTAATCTTTTTGATTAAAGATTCTGCTTTGTGCTCACTAATAACAGTGCCCAGTTGTCCGCGTAGGACGCTAATTTCATTAGTGAGAGAACCACTCAGAGTGCTGCTGGTGATTTTCATGATCTCTTCACCAACTTGAATAAATGATCCAAGTGGGAATCTTGCAACAGTTCCAATACCAGAATTTGGCAGAGAAACTTGAAGAGTGGAAGAACCTGTAGTAATATCTCCTAGCAGAGTGAGATGATCATTACCATAGAGAGTGATGCTTCTAGTTCCAAGGTTTTCATTGGTTGAATCGGAGATAGCATCGTTAGCAGAAATACCATGTCTTAAGACATGTGTTGGAGTTCCAACTGTTGCTGATGTATGAATAGTAAAGGTGCTTACACCAACTCTCTCTTTAACTAAGTAATCCCCTAGATTATTTGAGTTGGCATCTACAAATCTAAATCTGTTTCCAGCAAACAATCCATGAGCAGTAGAGCATGTGACCGTTGATATACCAGTTACAGAATCATATGCTGTTATTGCGGAAATATTAATGGAAGGTCCAAGAGGCAATACATAAGATCCTTGAATAATTACAGGATCACCGCCAGTATGTGCTACTGCAATCTGATTCTTGGCAGGAACAGAAGTGATTCTATAATGTCCATCAGATGTTGTTCCAATACCAGTTATTTGAATAACATCACCAACATTTGTAGAAATTCCACTTGTTGCTACTGTAATATTGGCACTTGCAGATCCACCAATAGTGTTGCTATCAAAGTATAGTGTATCACCATTATCATATCCAGAACCAGAATTAATTATTCTTACGTCTTCTACTTGTTGAGATCCATTAACTATAACCTTTGCAGTTGCTCCATTCCATGTGGAAAGAGTGACTTCATTGTAAAGTTTTACATTATAATAAGTTCCAGTGCTATGACCACTACCACCATTAAGTGTTTGATATGTTGAAATTCCGGAGAATCCATGCTCCCTATCAAAGGTGATGGTAGAAATGCCTGATGAAGTCGTGACCCCAGTAATTGTTAGACCTTTGTGGAAAGATTTTAATGTAAGATCTACACTTTCTCTAGTAATACTTCTCTTGAGATCATTAGTGATAACTTCTCCAACTGGTGATCTCTTAGCATAAGAAACCGCAGACTGTGGGGAATCATTTTCATTATCCTTATCTAACTGTGGATAAAGATCCTCAATTTGTTGGCTGTACTGATATGATGTAAATTCTGTTTGTGGTGAGTTGTTAGCGTTAGTAACATATAGATGATATACACCATCTTGTACTTGATAAATGTAAGGAGTGATAGTTTCTTTTCTGTAAATATACAGATTTTTCTTAAGATCATTCCTTTCAAATCTTGGTAATGCTGTTGATCTTACATGAGTATTGTTGTCAAATGTTCCCAGATCATGAACATCTCCAAATACATCTGTTGTTTCATATGTGAATGTATTTGCATTTGGAATGGTTGTAACTTCAAATGTTCCATTAAATCCAACATTATCTGAACCAGTTGAATTAGTGCTACTAGTTACATTCTTAATAATGACACGATCGCCAATATCAAGACCGTGTGGTAGATCCGCAATTACAGTTACTTGTGTTGAGAAAACTGTACAAGTAGAAATAAATCTTGAGTTTCTATTATAATCAAAATCTTCAGAAGTGATTGATGTTAGACTAAAGTCAGAATTACTTCTTGCTCCAGTTGTGGATGTTTCTTGAATAATAAATCCTTCTCCAGGATCTTTTGCGTTAGGAACATCCTGAGGAATTACATATCTAACTTTGAAGATTTTTTCATCCAAACTTCTTGGATCTTCTGTTCTTAAAATGTAAGAATCGTTAGATCTTACACCAATTCCTGCAACTCCCTGGGATTCTAGAACTCTATAAACTTCATTATTCAGGTCAGAAATGACAAACCAGTTGGAATATACACTGTCCCATTGCATTGGGTGACCAATATCACCAGGATTTTTATCAGATACTCTACTTTCTATACGAAGTTCTGTTCCACCATAGATTGTAATTGCTAGACCATTGTCCGCATTAGCTTTTGTTGATGCAACTTTTATAGTAGATGTGCTACTTCTGATTGCATAGTAAATTGTATTTGGTTTTATATTTTCTGGAAGATCTCCAGAATCACTGAGAACACGAATTGTTTCTCCAGTTCTAATATTGTGAGCACCAATGGTTAATATATTGGAAGGAGTTCCAGATGGACCACTTGTTACCTTATATGTTTTTTCTGAAGTTACTGATGCATATGCGACAGTAGAACCAGATCCAACAATAACATCGGACATTCTGATTGGTGCTACACTGGTTCCAGAACCAGCAATAACATGCAATTTATCATCTAGTCTCGCACCAATTCTATAACCTTGTGTAATATTTGGTGGAGCGATATCAACGTTATCATATCCAAAGAGATATAAATGACTTGAAATGCCAATGTGGGTTGTTAGACCCACATCAAAGGAGACCCAATCGATCTGTTCTTGGGGAGCAGTGATTGCTCTTGGAGTGATTACGTTTGTAATGTAACCATGAGTGTCTTTATTGAATGCTGCTTTTCTAAATCCTTCGGCATGTAGAGAATGCTGTCCAAAGTTGGAGTTGGAGTTAGTAATAGAAGCGTCTCCACCAGTTCTAATATCAAAGTGGAAAGTAAATCCAATTGCGAACACAGAAACGATCTGTACGAATGCATCATTCGACATCTTAATGTGACTGGTTTCCCAACCACTTCTGTAACTGGCGTCGGAATCTAAGTGATAAACTGTATTTGGATCCGTTGATGAAGATTCTGAAGCAAGAAGATCACCAGTTCTCTTTACAATAGGGATAGAATCATATCCTCTTGATGACTTGTTGTATTTTACAAAAGCTCTATCATCTTTTTGTAGAGAAATTGCCGTGAATTGTGCGACAACCATAGAACGGAAACCAGATGCTTTCCTTCCATCAGCGTGCATACCCTGCATACCGAAGACAGAACGCATTGAAACGTTGAAGATATATGGAGAAGCACCTGAAACTGTATCAGTCTCGATAGTAACAGTTGCCGATGAAACTCCAGGAGATGCAGGTAAAGTTGGTCTAATATAGCTGAGAGCGTATGTGAATTGAGTTGAACTCAATACAGCCTGAACTTTTCCTGAAATATTATAGTCTTCAACATCAACTCCTTTAATTTTAATAGGAGTATCTGCTGTCAAACCATGTTCTGTTGCGGTTGTAACTGTGATAACCGTGTTTGGGGTAGATCCATCACCAGAAATAACTGAAGAAATTTCGATAGGATCAGCTGCAAAAGCACCAACAATCTCCCATTCTGGTCTTTGTGGATAAAAACCTAGATTATCATCTGGATATTTCTGATCGACATCTCTACCAGATGCTAAGTTAAAAGCATTTGATAGTTTGCTATAGTACATCTGGAGATCAGTTAGATCATATCCAGAAGGAACATTTACACCATCGGCATACTCAAAGCATGTGACTTTATGGTGAGAGAATGTTGGTTTTGATTGATTGTTAGAAGAGAAGTCTGATGGATCTGTATAGACTTTGCCATCTTCTTTACCATCAAAGATTGAGAATTGCCAGAAATAACATGCACCAGTTACTCTGAAAATTGCTGTTGATTCTACATCATTATCAGTTGGGTTTGGAACATACTTAGGTCTAATCTTGGTCTTTCTTAGGTCAAGACCAACTAGAGATGTGCCTCTAGGTACAATAACACCACCATTAATACTATTAAACTTATAGAGAATATTATCACTCTGAGTTAAGTCAAATACAGACTCTAGAGTTAAAGAAAGAACATCTTGAGCTGCTGTTGATGATCCTGCTGGGGATATTGCTTTAGCACCACTATCATCTTTAATTGCAAAACCTGGTCTATTATCAACGATGTGCTCTCCTGGCATGAGAAGAACAGTTGTCTTCTCTACGATATCATTATTACTACCTTTCAAATAAGAGAATCTTGCAGACTCAATCAGTGCTCTTTGAATTGTTTTGAAAGGTTTTGTCAGTGAATTACCTTCATTTGTGATATCATCACTGGAGTTAATATCGTTAGGATTAACGTAAAGTATTCTCCCTTCGGTACTCTTAATAAAGTTCTCTAGCTTATTGAGAGGCATCGGATTATAATCGCCAAAATATTTCTATGTTTTATTTATCAACCCATTAAATCCTCTTCATCGTGCTGTACGATATCTTCTGGGTCTTCTGGCATGTCCTCTGGATTTTCTAAATCCACTGGAAATAAACAAGGATGCACTTCCTCATCTATCAAGTAGAAAGAACTTCGATATAAATCCTCTGGTTCAAATGATGTATTTTTATCTGCCTCTTTACACAAATCTTGGTCATACAAATGACCATCAGGTAACTCATCAAAAGTGAATGGCAATTGATTGATGAAATACATCTTTACTATGATGCTGGCATTATTATACCAACAATATGCTGTATCGATTTTATAAGACATATTCATAGTTTTGTCTTATTTATTTTTATAGGACGAGAGGGACTTGAACCCTCACGAGCGTAATGCTCAACAGATTTTAAGTCTGGTGTGTCTACCAATTCCACCACCGTCCCAGGTGCTCCTTGCGTGGATCGAACACGCCTCAGGCGAATTATGAGTTCGCTGCATTCACCAGATTGCTAAAGGAGCATTCGCTATTCGCAAATAGCGAATAGGAGTACTGGGAGTTGAACCCAGACTACCCCGTTATAAGCAGGGCGCTCTAACCATTAAGCTATACTCCCGCAGATGAACTACGATGCTTCGTTATTGTTCTCCATGTATATTCGATACAGTTCATCATCTGCTGGTATCATAACTGCTGCTGTTCCATCTTCCCTAACGATGCCTATTCGCTCTCCTTTTTCCACACGTTCTAGGAGAGCATCAAAGTTGTCTTCCCACTCTTTCAAAGTAAAAACTTCCATAGTTGATTTATTTATCAGTACTCCTCACCTTGAATTGCCAGATCAGCATACTCAATTTGATCCTCATCAAGATTAGCAGTAACGACCTCAAGAACGTTCATAAACTCTTGAACAGTTTCACACTCTACCATCTTTTCATTTCCCTCATCACTCAGGAGAAGGAAGGAGCGAGTGCAAACGTCGATCACGATGCCTTGAACGCATTCGGTGTTGCTCATGGGTGTTCCGTTGATTACCCACATATTATAGGGCATCCGCGATGGGGTGTCAACTGTGCCGATTATGGAACTGGTCAGGTCTTCATAATGAAAGCAAGAGCATAATATGGAGGTCTATTTTCGTGATAATCACTACCACCCTGAGAAGCAGTTGTGTTGTTGGAGTGGTTGACAGCATCACCAGATCCATTACCTGCTTGGTCTTGACCACCACCAGGAGAGTTTGCTCTTGAATATGTGTGGTTGTGAGATGGCATCTCAGCAATCGTCAATTGATGAGCAACACTACCACCAGTATTTCCTGGTGCATAGTTACCACTAATGGTACCGGTATCGGCATTAAATGTTACACCACTAGAACCATCACTATAAGCACCAACAATAAACTTATCTCTTAAGTCTGGAGTACTATTAGTACCATCACAAAGGACCCAACCTGATGGAATTGCTGCAATCGTTCCAGACCACATAATAATTCCACCAGAAGGTACAGATGATCCAGCACCACCAGTTATTCCTTGAGTTCCTTGAGTTCCTGTCCCAGTTATTCCTTGAGTTCCATCAGTTCCCTGAGTTCCATCAGTTCCCTGAGCACCTGTTATTCCTTGAGCACCCTGAGTTCCGTCTCCACCATCAGTTCCCTGAGTTCCAGTTGTTCCCTGAGTTCCAGTTGTTCCCTGAGTTCCATTAGTACCTTGTGTTCCATTAGTGCCTTGTGTTCCTTGTGTCCCCTGAGCACCTTGTGCTCCCTGTATGCCCTGAATACCTTGAGTACCTTGAGTACCCTCATCACCAGAAATTCCTTGAATACCCTGAGTTCCTTGTGTCCCCTGAGCACCTTGTGCCCCCTGAGCACCTTGTGCTCCCTGGGCACCTTGAATACCTTGTATTCCTTGAGTCCCTTGAGTGCCCTGTACTCCTTGAGTCCCCTGTACTCCTTGAATTCCTTGGACACCTTGAAGAGCTGCTGTTGATATTTTCTCCCATTTAACGCCACTAGCATCTCCGATTAGAACGGATGTTGCAGCACCAACATTACCATAAAAGTCTGTTAGAGTACTTTCTAACTCTAGGTTATTATTGAATGTGGCGACACCAACCACATCAAGACCACCACCAGTAACTCTTAGACCAGATCTTGCTGTGGCAATACCGATTGAATCAACATTAACTACGTTTTCATAGGTAAGATCACCAAGAACAAATAAATCTCCCACAACTGTGGCGATACCACTAGCGTAAATATTTCTTGTAGTTAAATCGTCCCCTAAAGTAGCACCCCCTCCAGCACTGAGATTTGGCGCATGAAGAGTTCCCGAAACGAAAAGATCGTTTTCGAATGTACCAATTCCAGTGAAAAAGGATTGTTGAGAAACAGAAAGATTACCTGTTATATCTACAGTCGTGCCAATACCTACTTTCTGCCCGCCAGTGGTAGTGTAATTTAATTTTTTAGCAACTTGAGCTAGTTCAAGTGGTATTGCCATCTACTAAATTACTTCATTTCCATTATTGATTATTTATCACAAGGACTACCACTTCTTAACGGGGCAAGATTCCCATCCAATTCTCACTTTGAGTGGCATGAAACAACCACATTTTTTACATTGTTTAGTTGGTTTGAAGAAATGCTCACATTGTAGGCATAGTTTCATTCTATCAATTGCTTGTCTATTTTCTTCAACCATCCCCACTCAACTCCGCTTCTGCCTGTGCAAGAATATCATCATTTGGATCATATGTGTATGATATATTAGAAAGTATATCATCAATATTCAAACTATGCTCAGTAATATACTGTGAAACATTTCCCATCACAGCATCTTTTAACCTACTATCTCCATTTACTGCATAGTATTCTGCGAGAAGCATAATATCTCCACTAAGATATCTTCCCGTAGGAACTGAAGGCATTAGAGGACTAAAAGTAGTTGTAGTAATACCTACAGTAGTTGTTGCCTCTTCTTCCTTCCTAACAGATGTTCTTTGCTGTCCAACACTAATATCTGGATTTATAATACTATCGGATGAAACCAGAAAATCTGGATCATAATGAGAAACTGCATCATCAATATCTTCTAATGATGCATTTGGTGGAATTGGTACTTTTGCCTTTGAATTATTCTCAAACTCAACGGTAATTTGTCCTGCGGAAATTTCTAAAATTGTATAGTTCATTATAAATTAGTGCTTGTGTTGTATTTATTTAAAATTCACCAGGCATCTGTGGAATTGGTGGTTCTGAATCGAGTACCGTTCGTCCTCCAAGAGTTCCTTGATTGATAAAATGAACAATACTGGAGAATTGATACTGAGGTCTCCTCTCATACAAATAACATCCAGCAAGACCACCTGCAGATCCTGCTGAACCATTAGTATAGTTTCCGTTAAATCCAGTATCTCCAGTATCTCCAGTATTACCATATGTACCACCAGTTCCACCATCTCCACCGTCACCAGCATTAGTTCCACCAGCACTACCAGAATATCCTCCACCTGGGGTTGCGCCCGTATCAGATCCTGCACCATAACCACCATAACCACCATCTCCACCATCATAGTAGGTATATGCAGTAGATGGACAAAGCCATCTATTTCCACCTTCGGCACAACCGGAACCACTCACATATCCACCACTACAAGGAGCAGTATCTGAACAAGATTTTCCACAACAAACAGGACATGTACAAAGAGGATATGCATAATAAACTGTAGAAGTCGTATATCCCTGCCCACCAGTTCCACCAAGTCCTCCTGCTCCACCTCCGCCATAGATGGAACCTTGGTTGTCAATAAAAATTCCATTGCCCCTTGTATTAGGATTACCCCCATCAACATAAATGGCAGTTCCACCTTCACCTTGGATTTTGTTATAGTTAAGACCAACATCGGGAGAACTTGCAGCTCTACCACCGCCACCTAATATTGTTCCTTTATTTAAAATATAGATTGTTCCTCTGTATCCAGGAACATATAAAGCAAACACATAATTTGCATGATACTGAACATTTCCCCACGTATGAACACCAGCACCAACTGTTACACCACTATCAATGACTATTGTCTTTTGGTTATCACCATATAAAATGTCATTTGAAAATAAATTAGCAACATTTACATTAGTTGTATTACCAGTAATATGTGCGGTAAAGTTTGATGTTAGTGTAAATGGTATTGATCCTAATGACATTTTTAATAAACACCAGTACCAGTAATTAGAAATTCGTTAGATGCTATGCATAAAATGGTTGCAATCCCTCTTTGTGCTAGTGTTCTACTTCCTATAGATGATGTGCCAGGAAGTCTTAATGTAATTCCAGATCCTGATGTAATAGCAAGAGGAGAACTAGTATCGTTATATATGAGAATACTTTCACCAGCAGAAAAAATATTTTGAGGTATAGTTACATTAGCACTCATTTTCACAATGGTTCCTGCATCAGAAGCTGTAAGCGTATAAGCAGATCCCTGTGAAGAAATTGATAGAGTTGCTCCTACTCCACCAGAAAGTCCTTGAATTCCTTGAACTCCCTGAAGACCTCCACCAACTTCTACCCAAGCACCATCTCTTCTAAGTTTAATGCCCACAACTACTTACCTCCTTATGGTTTCGTTGGCCAAATAACACCACTAATACCAAGTCTTGTAGTATTATCTAGTACGGGTGTTGAGTTATCTGGAAGGTCTCTAAGTGCCCGACGATATGCTAACTGCTCATCAGTTGGTGTTCTATCAGGAAGAACCCACCAGTCAGTTTCAGCAATGAGACGATCTCTTTCTTGACGTAGACGTCTCATTGGTTCTGCTGCTTTGAGTTCTTCTATTTTTGCATCTACTTGTGCTTTTGTTGGTTTTGGAATGTCTGATGATAACCATTGAATAGAATTATAATCCTCACAATTAGTCATTCCCCAATTAGCATCTGGTGCAAGTTCTAATATTGCCTTAGTAATATCCATTATCCTGAAACCTCCATTGCCATGATACTTGAAGATGGTTTGCCATCATATTCTCCAGCCAACTCTTGATTTGCCTGAGATGTATTGAGATAGACAACATTTGTGCTATATGATGCCATTTGTATTTTATATGTTACAGAAGATGTTGTTGCTGGGGAATCTAAGAATACAATTTGTGCAGGAACATTATGATATATTCCATAACTACTTGGGGGGTGAGTATTTACAACTCTAGTTACACGGGGGCGAGTTCCATCTGCATCACCAAGATAGATATCTGTCGAATTTCGAACTAATCTTAATTTAGAATCGTAAGCAGTAGAAGCACCAATATTCATATCGGCAATGATAAGTATTTTGTTGGATGAAGATTGGGGAGTAATTGTGACCGATAAACCACTATCTCCGAATGTAGATCCTGTCACAGAAGAACTATCACTTTTTATTGTTTGAACACACTGAATAATACCACCACCACTGGCACCAACAGGCAGTCCGTCTCTTGGATAAATTTTATTCGTTCTTAATTCTGACATTATCCTGAGACCTCCATGAGTATCAAAGAAGAATTTCCACCATTTTCAGAAATTCTTACTCTAGTTCCAGAAGCCAAATAAAATTGAAGTTTGTATTGGACAGCAGAAGTTGTTGAAGGACTATCTAAAAACATCATTGATACTGGAACAACGCTATATACACCAGTTGTCCCATAATCGTAACTTCTGTGACGGGTACTGCATATTGTATTACCACCCCTATCAATTCTATAATGTGCGTGAAGATCTTGTACATTGTCACCAATAGTAGATAAAAAATGACAAGAGACTAATATTTTACTACTGGAAAATTTTGGAGTTATTGATGCAGTAAGTGTGGTATCGGTCCAAGTCGTAGCAGTAGTTAATTCATCTTGGAATGTTATTTGACTTTGGACAACCTGTATAATACCACCACCGCCACCAGTGGGAACACCAGTCGTTGGAATAATTCTATCTACTCTTAATTCAGAAGTCATTTATCAAACAGGTTCAGTATAAATTTTATTTATTGTGGTTCTTGGGGCCATTGTACATCTTTAACAAATGGTCCATCTAAAGTAGGATTAGCAGTGCTTGGAAGATCTCTTAGTGCTTGTCTATAGGTTGCCCACTCTGCTTTTGTAGAGTCTGATAAGGGACTATCAGGACCTTGAGTCCAATCACAATTTTGAAGAAGTCTGTTCCTATGCGCTTTTAATCTATTCATAGGTTCAGCATTTCTCAATTCTACTAATTTAGCATTGACTTCTTCTTTAGTTGGAGGATTGGGAATTAGTGTTTCATCCCATACAATATTTTCATAAATGTCTTCACCTTTTATGAAAAAAGATCCTGAAATATTTCCAGTCAAAGCATGAACTGCTTGTCCTATAGTAACATCAGGTAACATATTTTTCTCCTACTAATCTTGAGTGTATATTCCAGTATGGTATACTCTATATGTATTGTTAGTGCTACTATTATAAGCACTAATTCCGCTTATTTGTAGACTTTGAGTTCCATTTGGATCCCAAGGAATAATCAAGGGAGTGCAGTCGTAATTATAATACCAATCATAGTGTGCTTGCATATCATACATTCCCTGGTTAAGGTTTTTTCCTGTTTGATGATACCACCCTGCCAAATATCCATGGTTGGTACTACCATTATGCTGATAAAAGACTAATATCGATATTGCTTTGACGTTGCTTCCAGTTGCTCCACTAATATTTCCTAAAGTCTGAGAGGTGTTATTGTATGAAGTATGCCAAGTTATATCAGTAGCAACCAAAGTAGTCTGTCCCCTTGGAAAAGTAATTTGACTAAACTCGCCACTACCACCAATTCTTTCAATAGTGCTTGTTTGAATGTTACTTACATTTAAAGTTCCCATATTACCTCCTTATACGATTACCCAGGTTCCATGAATTGTCATTGTGGATGCAAGAGAAACTGGTCCTGCATTGAATGCATTAACACTTGTTGTTATATAGTATCCGTTACTGTTATTTAATGTATTTTCGAATGCCAAGAATCCATCACCAATATACAAACCAACAAACGAATTTGCTATACCTACAAGATCACCTCTAGTTACATCATTAGTTTGTATTCCAACATTTCCAGTAAAGACAGTTGTTGTTCCACCACCAACTCCTCCACCTCCACCAGTGAGAGTTAGATCAAACCACAAGTCTCCATCACAAACATCAGATGTTGGTTCTACATCTGAGATATACTTCTTGCCATAAGCATTACTTGTTGTTTGAATACCAATATTATTAGATCCGTCCAGTGCTATTGGATTTGTGCATGAGTAATCATACTGAATGATTCCAGATACAGATCCAGAAACACCTGCAGTTCCTTGAGCACCTTCTGCACCTTGAGCACCTTGGACTCCTTGAGCACCTTGTGCTCCTTGAATTCCTTGACCCTGAATACCTTGGGCACCTTGAGTTCCTTGAGGACCAGCATCGCTAATGTTTATAGTTCCTGCCATGCCAGCATGGTATTCACAAACATAATACAAAGTACTTGGAGCATTTCCAGGAACTGTGAATGTTATGGTTCCTGTAGCTCTGTTTCCATCAACAGTTATGCCAGTCGTGTATTGATTAAGAGAATTATATGCGCCAGAACTAGTTTGAATTCGGAATGGGTGTCCCGAAGCATTCATATCAAAAATATAAGTAAATCCTCTTATTAATTCGAGTGTTGGATCATTTGCTCCGTCAATAACATAATCACTAGATCCATTATTGGTTACAGTAAATGTTCTGGCACCAGTTGTTCCAGTCGTTCCCTGAGTACCTTGTGCTCCTTGTATCCCCTGAATACCTTGAGTACCTTGACCGCCACCTCCACCTTGAATACCAGAAATACCTTGAATGCCTTGTATTCCTTGAATACCCTGAGCACCTTCACCAGTTGTACCTTGAGTACCCTGAGCACCATCAGTGCCTTGAGTACCTATAGATCCTTCATCACCAGAAATACCTTGTATTCCTTGTGTTCCTTGAACACCCTGACGACCTTGTATCCCCTGAATACCTTGAATACCTTGAGCACCGGTAGTACCTTGAGCACCGGTAGTTCCTTGAGTTCCAGTACCTACGGTTCCCTGAGTTCCAGCATCACCTGTTCTTGAGAAGGTAATGACAATATCATCATTATTACTGAAAGAACCTAAACCAGAAAGATAATTACATGGGAACTTAAAGTATCCAGATGCTTCCGTATAAGAACCATCTATTTCAAAAGCAACAAACTCTGATTGTGGATCAGAAACTAGAGCGACTTTAAAATAACCCTTAATCGACGAATTAGATCCACCAATACTTCTTAGAAAGTCTTGTACATCCGTTCCAGGAGCATCTCGGTCATCAATATACATGTACGTTGCAACCGATAAAGTTGCACTATTAAACCTTAACTTTCCTTGACCAGGATCAGAATCTGACGTTATCGTATCAAAATTATAGTCTAGAGAAGCACCTCCAAAGACGCCGTCTCTACCCTGAGTTCCTTGAGAACCTTGTATAGCTTGTGGTCCTTGAAGACCCTGAGTTCCTTGGGCACCTTGAACTCCAAAGACTCCTTGTGTTCCATCAACGCCCTGTGTTCCAGTCCCACCTTGAATACCCTGTATTCCTTGGATACCTTGAATGCCCTGAGTACCATCAGATCCTTGAATACCGATTTCTCCTTGAATTCCCTGAGTACCCTGAGCACCTTGAGATCCATCAATACCTTGAGATCCAATTGCACCTTGAGCACCTAACTCACCCTGAGCACCTGTAGTTCCTTGTGCTCCTTGAATACCCTGAATGCCTTGAATACCCTGAGTACCAAAAGCACCTTGAATACCTTGGATACCCTGAACACCAGGATTTCCCTGAATGCCTTGAGCACCAGATGCACCAACATCACCAGTTCTTGCAAAAGTAATAATAACGTCTTCACTGTTACTAAATGAATTTGCGCCAGAAACTTTAGTACATGGAACTTTGAAATATCCAGTTGCTTCAACTATGGAACCATCAATAGTGAATATTGCAAAGTCCTCAGCATTTAATTTATTTGATACTCTGAAGTGACCCTTAATTGTAGATGTAGAATCATCAATAGTTCTTAAAAACTGTTGAATATCCGTTCCATTATCATCTTGGTCATCAATGAATAATTGTGATGCTGAAGATAATGATGCATTATTAAACTTTAAATTTCCCTGTCCAGGATCATCATCTGTAACACTTGTGGAGAAAGTATAATCAAAAGTAGCTCCTCCAAAGTTACCCTCTATGCCCTGGATACCTTGAATACCCTGTGTTCCTTGAGTTCCCTGTTCTCCTTGAATACCCTGAATACCTTGAGAACCAAGACTACCAACATCACCTTGAGACCCTTGAATACCCTGTATTCCTTGAATACCCTGAAGACCAGCACCAGTGATACCTTGAATACCTTGAGTGCCATCAAGACCTTGGGTTCCAGTTTCACCTTGTATTCCCTGAACACCTTGATCTCCTTGGGATCCCTGAAGACCTAAGTCACCTTGAATACCCTGAATACCTTGGGTTCCTTGAATACCTTGAATACCTTGGGTTCCTTGACGACCTTGAGTTCCTTGTGTCCCCTGAACCCCCTGAATACCTTGAATACCTTGAATACCCTGAGCACCAGCATTCTTGTATGTAATTACATCAACAATTTCACCTGCATCTAGTGCTTCGGTTAGAGTTAATGTATCACCACCAGACAATGTATATTCATTTGGAGTTAAATGAACACCATTCAAATACACATCTACGTTAGTTGTTAGATCATATGATATTGTGAATGATGTCTGACCTTGAGTTGCAACAAAGTTATAAACAAATCTATTAAATCCAAGAACGTCTGTACTGATTGCCCAACTAACACCGATACCAGTAGATGATAGAACAGATCCAGCGGTTCCGACATTTCCCCAATAATCGGTTATGGTGCTTGTCAGTTTTAATCCACCTTCAACATGAAGGGTTGCTTCCGGATTAGTTGTCCCGACTCCAACCGCCTTTGTTACTGGATTGAATACGAGAAGAGAATCTGCAGAAAAATCGTTTGCATCATTAAAGAGTATCTGTCCAGGAGCACCAGGAGCAAATACTGTTACTGTTGATATGTCTCCACTTGCTGATGCAGATACTGCTGCTCCTACAAAATTTAATTTCGATACACTATTCGCTGTTCCAACAAGTATCCCCTCATCAAAAACACTAATACCACTAACTAGTGTTGCTGGTGGAAGTTCTTGCCAATATCTATCACTATCTTCACCATTTTCAATAGTTACGAGATTATAATATCTTGGAGAGAGTGGAATATTCTTTTCTCCAGGATATCCCAAATGAGGTTCTGCTTCACTTAGAGACAAATACTGATATCTGTCGGTTGAAATTGCCGACTGGGGAACTCTTTTTGCTCTATTACTAAGATATTTTGCCATTATACCGTAGAGTTCTCTAGAATACTACAAATGAATTCCATTTGAAGTGGAGCAACTTGTCCCCCACTTACATAAGTGTGTGCAATTCCAGCAACAACACCAGCATCAGTTACAAAAGTTTTAGATGTTCCTACAGATCCTTCAATACTTGTGATTGTAAATGACTGTTGAGGTGCAGGGAAAATAGTTGTGTTTATTCCACTATTGGCTGGACACGTAAATCCTAACCCACTCATTGTTACTTGATCACCAACATCAAAATTATGTGCTACTGAAGTAACTACAGTCGTGATTCCAGTGTTATTATCATATACACAACTGGTAACTCCAACTGTTCCAGATTGGTTTCCTTCAATGATAATAGAGTCGGATATAAGTGCTGTTCTTTCTAAGACTAATCTACCATCAATCATAATTAAAGAATCATTAGGAGGTACTTCCCCACCTTTAATGATTCTGATATTTCTTGTATTGCCTGATGTCTTTGTTGCTACACTTCTTCTTCTATGAGTAAAGGTTACTGATGGGTATGTGCCTATCCCAACATTGGCAACCTGTGCATATAGAAGAATAGCAGAAACACCTACGGGAGTAGTATAAACTGTTTGTTCCCCCGGAGCAACTGGAACAGCAATAGTAATAAATTTGTTTAGTGGTGCTACTGCCATATTATCTCAAAGCAAGTATTAACGGTGTGACTTCTGCTTGAATTGCTCTACTAAAATCTCTTCCTCGGATTGTGGATGTTGTTTGATCAACTTGAATTCCTGCGCCAATGTCAAAATTACCTTTTTGGTCGGTGCTAGTGAATGGAATTTGTGCTCCATCTCTAGCAACAATTTCATTCTCTTTTATAGGAACAGCACCTTGGAAGGGTGTTGAGGTATTTATATCTATACCCGTACCAATATATTCGAATGAATGGCTGCTGGTCAGAATTCTACTGATTCTTCTTATTTCAACTGCATCATTCTCAAACAATTCAAAAGGAATAAATTCATTGAATGTTACTGTTGTAATTCCAGTTACTGTTGGATCAGTTGCTTCAGATACAGTAAAGTATGATGGAGTCATTACAGCAGTTGCAAGACCAGTGTTACCCTCAATATCAACAACAATGTTTTGTGTTGGTAGATAGCATCTACCTGTGCTAACAACATCGACAGCAGTAATTGTACCAGCAGCACTTACTGTTGCACTACCTTGAGCGATGATACCTTGTGGTCCTTTTGGAGTTAAAGTTCCATCAAAGTCTCTAATAATTACATTCGGTGGAGATGTTTCACTGAATCCAGATCCACCATCGATAATTTCTATCCTATCTAATTCCTTCAAAGGTGCAGTGATAACTCCACTGCCGACTGCATCTGGATAATTGTCCAGGTTAATTTTGAACCATAGTGATTGACCATCATATGGTTTTCTTGCCACTGAGGCATAATCAACTACATTTTTGAATGTAATAGTATCCAGTTCTGCGGTTGTATCTGCATTTACTGCACCAGTAAATTCAGTCGATCCCAATCCAACAGCAACTAGACCAAAGTTACCGAATGATGAGTTTGAGTTTGTAAGATCACACTGTCCTCCACTAGAAGCAAAAATACCAATATCGCAGTTAATTGTGAATATTGAAACCAACTGTGCATATCCATTATTTGTGATCGAAACACCAATACCACCTTGATTGTACTGTGTGAATGAATCACAAACCATAGATTTCAAATTAGCACCAATTGTTGCTGCTACAGCATCATCACCATTAATTCTCATACCAATACTTCCTGTCATGAAGTTGGTACAGTTTCGAATATATGGAGATCTCCATCTACCAGTTTCACCCTCTGTAGCTGGTCCAGGATCGGTAAATCCACTAACAGCACTAGTAGGTCCTGATGGTGGAGGGAATGCCACTGCAGCACCACCAGTGTTAGCGACACTAACTCCAGCATCATTTGGTTGTCCGTCAGGATTCTTACATGCGAAGTTAAGATTCTCTATTAAGCATCCTCTTCTAACATGGAATATATCTTGTTCTAAATTCTGAGGTCTAATGGTGACCAATCTCAAATCTTGTCCTACAACAGAAACATCACTTCTTAGACCTATAGGATTATTCTCATCATATACTCCAGATCTTATGAAGATTGTATCTCCAGGTTGTGCAATAGATGCAGCAGCACCAACAGTTCTCTTTGCATCACCTTCCAAATAACCAGTATTTGCATCATTACCATCTACAGTAACCCAAATAGCATTTTCAGTTTCAACACCAGGTGGTCTCCAAGATACTCCACTACCAACAGAAGAAAGACGATAATCTGTTTTACCTGCTGCCACACTTCCATTGACATCAATCAAGGTTGAGTCTAATTCAAGTGATCCTATAAGTTTTGTACTTCCACCAACATTGAGGTTTTCTTCAATACCAACACCACCCTCAACAACTAGTGATCCAGTGTCCTTATCTGAAGATGAAGTTGTTGAATTTAGAACAACATCACCATCAACATCAAGAGTATTGTTTAGAGTCGTTGCTCCATCAACATCGAGAGTATTGTTTAGAGTCGTTGCTCCATCAACATCGAGAGTATTGTTTAGAGTCGTTGCAGAACTTACATCCAGAGTTGAATTTAATATTGTTTCATTATTGACAAAGAGAGTTGAATTCAATGTGGTTGCTGCACCAACACTTAACTCAGCCGTGAGTGTTGTATCTCCACTAACATCAAGTGTTGATTGAAGTTCTGTTGTTCCATCAACGTATAAAGTTGAGTTTAATGTAGTTGGACTATCAACATCTAGTGTCCCTGTAAGATCTGTGGCACCACTAACATCTAGGTTTCCATTTAAATTTGTATTTCCAATTACATCTAGAGCATTTGTAGGTGTATCATTATTAATACCTACATTTGAATTTCTAAAAATATTACCATTTTCTGTGGTTCCCCAATAATCATATGCAAGAACATCTGCAATGTTTGGGTTTAAAGGACTTTGGAATGCTTGAACAGTATCTGTACTTGTTCCTGCTGTATTAACTCCTGCAATAAAGTTCAGTCCTCTATAGGAAGATGGACCAACCAAGACTCCATCATTATAGACAAAGATACCTTCAGTGAATGCAGGTTCAAATTCTGTCCATTTAATACCTTGAGCATCTTTTGTTAGGAATGCACCAACTGGTCCAGGACTATTTGTAGCATCATAAATATTACTCTTAATTTTAACACTACCATCAACATCTAATTTTTGTTCTGGTTGTGTGCTTCCAATTCCAACCTTTCCACTAACAGTGACGTTACCAACAACATCTAGTTCTTGTGTTGGAGTCTGAGATCCTACTCCAACCTTTCCTTCGTCGGATGCTCTTAAAACTGTTCCACCAACACCGACATCCAGTCTCTTTCTGACTGTAAGAATACCAACTTCACCCAACTCCAAATTTACATCTGAAGTAAAAGTTGCTATTCCAGAAAATAAAGAGTTACCATTTACCTTTAGATCACCAACTTCTAGTGGTCCAGATGTTGTAAAATCATAATTTAGTTTTCCGTAAATCGTCAGATTTTCTACAAAATCATCACCAGAACCGAAAGTATATTTGTTTGGAGCTAATCCCATTTGTTTTCTCCTATCCCGCTAAACTTAAAACGGTTTTTAAAATATCGAACGGTTTTGAGAATATTGAAGCATTTCCTAATGCTAAAATGTTTGTATTCTGCATCAGAAGAGCTGATAGTTTTCCTTCTTTAACATATGGCATTGGAACATCATCTGCTAGCATTCTTATATTTTTTGTAGCACCCTCTTCCTGATATCCAAGTCTAATATTTCTTCCCTGAATTACAACTTCCTCTTCACCCTCGATAACAATTTGAGTTGCCTTAAACGTTATAATTCCATCTTCGGCAGTGAATTCAATACCTCCTTTATGAGCAGTAAAAAGACAAGCAACATCCTCTGATTTAATTTTATCTCCACATTCAAACTGAAACTTACTGTCAGTATTAAATCTAGCAATACCACTACCTTCATGAAAACTTTGGTTATATCTCAAACCATCAGCATTGACAGAAACTAACTGATATGCCGTTTTTCCAGCAAATCCTACAACTGTACTTCCAGTTTCAACATATAGTTTTGGACCGAAAGACTCTAGATATCTTGGTTTATTATCGCTCATGTTACACAATCAATAGAAGTAACTATTTCTGTTTGTGGTGGTTGTACAGTAGTCATAATTGGTCTCAATACAGCACCATATCCAGTCTCCGTTCTAATATTTAGTTTTGGTAGGTCAGTATAACGAATTGGTTTCTTAATTCTAACCGCAGTAATTCTTCCACCAGAAACATCCATCTCCAAATCATCATTCTCTAAATCATCCCCATCATCATAATTATCACCAGGATCTTCAACAATAACATCTCTAATGTAAGCATCTTCTTCATCACCTGCTGGATAGTTTTCACCTTCGGTCATAATGATCACTGATGTTATTTGACCATATGTTGGTGAATTTACATTAGTATCAATCACTGTCTTGCCATAGCAACCATAGCCTTGATCACAATTGTCATCAAAGGAAACAAATGGGGCATCCTTATAATCAGTTCCAGGATCAGTAAGTTCTACACCAATAATACTTGCGGTTCTCTTAATGTCTCCACCAATATTATCAGTATCAAATTCTCTCATAAACTTACCAAGAATAACCTTTCCTGCTCCACCAACACCATCGCCACCAAAGAAGGTCACCTTTGGTGCTCCACAAGCAAATACATTTCCGGTATTACAATTTGATCCACCAATTCCTTCATCTGTTCCTGCTCCAGATCCAAAAATATCCCATTGACCATATTCATTTTCAAAGTCATTAATACCTCTTCCAACAGTCTCTGACAAGGAGAAATTATTAATTATATCAAGTGCATCTTCTTGTTCTTTTTCTCCTTTGTCTTTCTTTACACCCCTATCAATAATGTATTTTCTACTTGGTGGACACTTCTCTTTCTCACCACACTTAAGGAAACTTAGAACTTTTCTAATTGTTTTAACAGCACCAACTAAGAAATCTTTTACCTTAAAAATCGTACCAAGAATGTTACTAATTGGAGCAAGCATTGGAGTTATGGCAGAGTCAATAAAATTAATAATCTTCGTTGTTAAAGCACCAATAAACTGCTGAACGGCACAGGTGGGGACGTTAAGAACATTTCTAACCATTCCCATAATAAGATCTTCAATTACACTTGTGAGTGCCTGTGTAACTTTTGATGCTAAACAAGCAAGAGCCTTATTGAGTAACTTAACTGGATCTAATAAGTCTTCTTCTATACCAACAATTTTTAGTAGTGCCTTCTCAGGAGCAGCGATCGTATTGAATATTTGTTGTGTTAATGCTGCCAGTCCACCACTTATCCATTTGTTTATTGCTTTTGATAACTTACCAATCATTGTCCCAACAAAAGTGCTAGCTGCCCTACCAATCTGTCCAACAACTGTCTTAAGTTCTTGTGGGAAATTTAAAATCTTTGAACCAAGTTTTGTAATTTTATTGAAGAAATTTTCAAGATGTGCTTCTACTTTGGCGAAGAAGTTATCCTTACAGGGGTCTGCGAGGAGAATTGTTTTCCCTGTTGTGTCTGAAAGTGCTGGGCAAGTTGTTTCCTTTCCACTCTTAGCATTTTTTTGTCTTTGTTTTTCTCTTAGAGATTTTAGTAATTGTTCTGGACTTTGTTTGTTGAATGGAATTTGAACAGTAGAATTGAGTTCAGCACAAAGATCTGGGTAACTGGCACAGATAATTTTTTTAACCTCTGGATCCAATACTCCAAGTTCCTCCATCTCTTTGGCATAATCTATAAACTCTTGAGATGGTGTTTCTTGTACTGTTGGTCCAGTTTGTTCTGGTTCTGGTTCTGTTGCTTCTAATTGTGCTAGTGTTTTTCCTTCTGTTTCTGCCAGTTGATTTAAAAAGGAGTCTGTTAATGTTCGTACATTAGATCCACCTCTGTCTCTTTCTTCAAATTTTCCATTAGGAAGTTGAATATACCAAACACCACCCTCTCTTACATATACCCTACCACTATATTCTAGGAAAACATCTTCCATTTTTTCTCTACCTCCTCGTGCTGATATTTATTCTTCAAAAAGACTTGTAATTACCCCACCGCCAGGATATTGTTGACCAAGACTACTATCCGCACGATACGGTCTAAATTGAAGATTTTTTAACCTCATAGCTTTTGATAATTCCTCTGATGGTGGCTCGCTCAGGCGAGGTCGTCCAATGGATTCTCCAGAATTAATTTTATTCAATACATCAGTGGAATTTGTAATTTGTTTGGCAACAGCCTTACTTTGTGGTTTAGACACAGTATCAACACCTTGTCCGGGAGTAATGCCAGTTTGCTTTTCAATTAAATCAACTGTCGCTTTTTTTCTTTCTTCATCTTTCTTACCACCATCACCTTTTGGTGGTTGTTTTTTTGTTAATACTCCAGATACAACATTGTCCTGTTGATTATATTCTTGCTGTCCCAGTCCTCCAGGTTTTACATCTTGATCATATCCACTCTTAACTTCAAATCTTCCAGATCCATACTTAACTCCAGAAGTTCTTCCCAGAACATTGGTTATCATTGGAATTTGTCTTTTATCACCATCCAAAAATCTACCAAGAACAACATCACCTGGAGATATTTTTGGTGTTCTTAGTCTTCCTCCAGCACCAGAACCATCACAAGTTCCGAGAGCACATATGGCATATGTAATTTCTTCGTCTTTGATTGATTGATCAACTGGATGATGACCCATTATAGCAACTCTATATCTGTATCCCCATCCAGCAAGACCTGATAATTGATCTTTTTGTGAATCTCCAGATAGAACAATGCCAAGGAACTCATTAGTTCCAGCACCGTAAAAATTTAGACTAGAAGATGAAAAAGCGTCCATTAGCTATTTTTAGTAAAATGTAATCCGTATGAATCTCTAATTAAAACAATAGATGTAACTGATTTGTTTGGTTCAAAGTGATGGCAAAGACTTTTTATTATATATTCTCCACTCTGACGTTCATCTACACCTTGTTCTTTGTTCGTTGATGTACTCTCCACATTCATTTTAATTTTTCTTCCTGCTTCAAGATCCAAATTACAAGGAACAGAAATAGAATGAGATTGGGAGAACATTACATTATATCTTGTTGTTCCGGCGGCATAGTATAGTTCTGGACTATTATTAATTCCCAAATTTGCCTCATCAGCACCAACATCTAGAATGGCAGTTTGAACTCTGTGATATCTCTTTCCAGCATTGAAGTCTGATGCTAATATTCCAGGAAACTTTGGTTTCTTAGCAATAGAAGAAAACTTTGGATCATTAACTACAGAAATATCAATCTCTTTAAACTGTAGGTTTGATGGATTAAAGAAAATATTTTTAGTAGCATATACACCAGATCTGATTTGTGACAACAAACTTTGGTCTTTCGTTGTTGTAAGAGACGATACTTTAAAATTATTACTGGAGTTTTTTAATTCAACAGAAGATTGTACGGCACCATTGTAATTATATTCATTTCCATATCTCTGCTGTTTTAGCAACTTATCAGCAGAAACATAATGAAACTTCGACTTAGTTTCATAGATGAAATATCCAGGATTTGATACGCTAGAAGGAACCGTTGCCTTTGCCAACATAAACAAAATATCAAATGGTCTCTTATTCATACCAGTAAATGAATATGAATTTGCCGAAGGATCTAGGTCAATTTTGTTTTTGTCAATAGTAAGAACTTCTGTGAGAATTTTTTGAACAGAGTCTGTAATTTTCCCTTTGTAGTGTTTTGTGATTCTTGTAGTTTCATTCAACCACCCAATGCGAGAAATAAATTTAAGAATTATTGTTTCACTTGTAGAACTTTTATCAAGAATACTCACATCTGTAACATAAAGTCTCTTAAATGGGTCGGTTGAAAAGTCTAGAAGATTAGTCTCATTACCAACACCCGCCCTAATCTTTGCTGTAATTACACATCCAGCACTAAGTGGTAAGAAGTTATAAAGAGATCCACTTCTCTGTTGATTATCTTCTGTGGATTTGGCAGCATCAATCGTGCTTACAATAACAACATTTCCAGTAATGTAAGGCGAGAGGATAGTTTCATAATAGTCGAATCTTGTAACTCTAAACTTACCACTATAAGCATCCACAGCATTAGAACCATCCTGTGAGATTATCTTGAATTCTTCGTATTTAAAGTCTTGTGCTTCTAACATTATGGTATATTGTTAAGTGAGAATGCTGATCTTGGTTTTGTAATGTCAAATAAAACAGGAACCTGAGTTGGTGATGCGTTACCAGAACTGATAGGAGTAGATGGTGCTTGTGTCACAATAGGTAATAATAAAAGTTTAGTTTGTGAGTCATCTACTGAGGTATCTATACTAAGTGGTTTCTTTTCAAGTCCTTTAAGTATGGCAAGTGTTTTCTTAGCTTCTCTTTCTTGTTTTTTCCTCTCTGCTATTTTTTCTTGCTGTCTCTTTAGTAAAGAAGTTTCATCATCTGGACCAGAATTTAAATGGTTCAATGTATATTGAACACCATTGGATTCGATAATAACTCTATTGCCATATCCATCACCACGATTTGGAATAAATTGAACATACTTCAGTCCACCTTGTAGTGTTATCTTTTGATCTGGATCTCCAGCATAATCTTCTCCTCGGTGCATACTACCCCATCTCATCCCAATACCAGAGGTAAATCTCAATCTTTGTGTCATTGGAATGCCACTTACAAGAATATTATTCTTAACAGAGTCTGGTATAGACGCTCCTGGATTTGTGTAATTCTCAATATGAATATGAGATCCACCAGGTCCTGCTGGCACCGTTTTTCCAGTGTATCCAACAGATCCAATTACTTCATCCGATCTTACAGCAACTGGTGTTAGATCCGATGCTGGTCTTGTTTTTGGACCTTCTCCTGGGGTTTCATTTGGTCTTTCGTTACCATCTCCACCAAATTTTTTAATAGTTTTTAGAGTTTTGACAATATCTTCAAACTTACTCATATTCTTATCATATAAATCAGTAGTTTCCTTGTTCTGTTCGGAAGTCTTAGAGAAAAGTTTTACTGGATTTGTTTTTTCATTACCAATTGTTGTTCTCTTTGGTTGTTGATTTGCCTGAGACTGTTTATTAACTGCTCCACCTTTGTTTCTCTTTTGTATTTTTGGAATACTACCTTCTGATGAACTTTGTGGTGGAGATATCTGTGGAGATGCTTGTGGAGTTTGTTGTGGGAACATATTCCCTGGTGCCATTGGAGCAAAAGGTATCTCTGGAATAACGATACCATCAGCATCAATCTCACCATCTAATCCACGTAGTTCTTTTTCTGATTGTTGTATATTTTTCTTAGCATCGTCTGGTTTGAAAAGAGAAGATATACTGTTATAGACTGATCCTATTCCACTTGCTATTACTCCAAGTGCCTTAACAGTTCCAACAACAAATGGTCCAACAGTTTTTATAAAAGAGGATACTTTTTCAATAATTATAGGTAACTTATCAACCAGAAATCCAAGAACAAGATAACCAAAGAAGTTTATAATACGATCTTTGATGCTCATCACCATTCCACCAACACCCGATAGAATTTTTTTACCAAATCCCATTCCTGGTTTAATTTTTGTTTCTGCCTTTTGCTCTGCCTCTGCTCTTCTTCTGTCCTGAACTTCCTTACTAATTAATGCTGTTTTTTTAGAGTCAATTCTTCTAACTTGAGTATTAGATTTGATAAGAAAACTTTTAATGTTAGTGACATTAAGTTTTAAATTTTCTATTTGAGTTGTGGTGTTTAGTTCTTCCATTTATCAACTCCCATATATTCCAAGTTCCATCATCGCATAAGCAACGTAGAAGTTTGATGGGTCTTCAGCATCAACCATTGGCATTGAACTACCTCTAGATGGTGGAGTTGCCATAGTTCCAGAAGGTGTCATAGTTTGATTTCCGCCACCCATGTTCATTGGTGGAAGAACCGCCAATGATGATCCCGATGAAGGTCTTCTCAGATCTTTGGTTGCTCTTCTTGGTTGCTTCAAATTAACACTAATTTGTCCAACAACTCCAGCAGAATTCATTTCAATTCCAGATTGAGCAGAACCCATTAGGTTGCCAACTTTTAGTTTCGGCATTGAGCGAAGATCACCACCACCATATATTCTTTGATATAAAGCAGGATCAGACTCTTTCAATTTCATCTTTTTAACAAAATCATCATAATCTTTCAAAGTGGTTTCAAACTTTTCATTTGCTGCTTTGAATATTTCATTATTTTCTTCTTGCTTCTTAAGGGCACCAATCATCATAGTATAAAGTTGTCCACCATTATAAATGACATCATCAATGAATGGTCCAAATTTTTTGCTTTCATCTCTTGGAACAACCTTTTCTCCAGGAGTTGCCAAAAGTGGGACAATATCTCTATTCACATTTGGTCCAGGAACTGTTCCACCTCTATTCATTTCTAAACCAGAATTTTCTTGTTCTTCACCACCACCACCAGTCAACATGTCATAAACAGTACCACCAAGTAAGTCACCAACAAGACTACCAAGTAATGTACCAACTCCAGGAATAGGTATAAATGATCCTAACGCGCCACCTAACATGGCTCCAATAGACTTTGCTGCTGCTCTTCCAATAGGTTCTCCTAAAGCTAATGAAACAGCAAAATCAATTAGTGCTCCAAAAAAAGGTATTCTCTTAAGTAATGGTCTTAATAGTTTTCCAAGACCTTTGGCACCAGGACCCATGCCCATAGATTTCATCATTCCTGATCCAAGTCTTTTTAAACCTACATCAGCACGCTGGAGTCCTTTTGCTAATGGATTTTTTGATCTTGTTACAACATCTAAATCTATTTTTTTCCGTGCGCCACCACCATCAAATTGAGCAGGTCCTGTTCTTCCACCAGTTCCAGTATAAAAAGATCTAGTTTCTCTACCTATTGTTACACCCCTTCTTCCACCCGAGGCATTTCGAAATAATCCACCACCAGTTCCGCCAGTTCCGCCAGTTCCACCAAAACCACGCCCAGTCGCAAATCTAGAAATACCACGGAGAAGACGGTAAAGACGTGTAATCTTTCTAACAACTCTAAGAACAAGAACACCACCAATAACCATCAAAATGGTATTGGCATGTTTTGATAGGAAATCAAAAAATCCTTGTATCTTTTCTATACTACCTGGTTTGCTTAACCACTTCAGTCCCTGGTTGATTAAAAATCCACCAACCAGTGCTCCAAAGAACTGAAGTATTCTGTCGAATATATTCTTTGTTGGAGCAATAATTTTATCTACAGTTTTACCAATCTTTGATCCAAGTTTATTGACAGTCTCTGCGCCTTCTTCTGCCTTACCTCTTTTTCTCTTATCGGTGGCACTTCTTATTTTCTTTACTTCATCTTCTTCTTTTGCTATTCTATAAGCAAAATCCAAAGAAAGTTGTTTTTGAATTTCTACAAGAATATTATTAGTCTCTACTAAAGTCTGTTCTATAGGAGCAGACTCTTTCTTTAAGTATTTTGGATCTACATAACTAGCGCGAGCACCAATCTGCATTCCCTTTGGAATTTTGATTGTAGTCGATTTACCTACCAGTGGTGACTCGCCACGAAATATTGAGGAAGAAACCGTTGTTTTTCCTAACTTAGGTTTTGCCTTTAGTGATGGTGCGGTAAATGCCTGACTACTAAATGCCACTCTGCTGCTGTTTTAGATTTTCTTCTTCAATGTACTGTTGGAGAAGAGTAACATAAATTTCTCTCTCCCACGGTATCATATTTTCAATCTCCGTCAAACTATATTTATGGTGCTGAATGAGAGCAAAATTTGTTCTATAGTAGTTTTCCAGGCTTTCATGCGCCATCGCTAGCTGAAAAAACTTGCTAACCCTTCTAGAACCACTTCACTTTCAACACCTGTCTCTGGATTTTTAACTTTAACAGTATGTGTAAGTTTTGGCATCGTATTGAAGAACTCTTCAATATCCTTGAACTGTTTGGTGTTCATCTGTTCGATAAAATCTCTCAGTTCTTTCTTAGTACAGTCAGAAGCACTCCAAGACTCATCTTCTGTGAATACTTGACCAATACAAGCAACAATAACTTCAAGTGATTTGTCAACATCACTTCCAGTCTCATTATACTCGAAGTTGTTCTCAACGAACTGTGCAAGAGAAGGATATTTCATTTGGATTGAAAGATTATCATCCAATTTAACAACATTTGAATGTTTTGGATCCTTTTCAACTTTAATGGCATCCAAATCAATTTCAACTTTTACTTTAGTTACATTATCATCTGGGCAGGTAATATTAACTTCTACTGTTTCACCAACAGAACGAGCACGAATATTCAGGAAGAGATACTCGATATCAAATGTTGAAAGATCATCAACTTTTACACCGCGTGTGCTAATACAATCAGTGATAACTGTTTTAATAGCACTTGAGATTTGTTTCATATTCTCAGACTCAAGTGCCATGATGAGAATTTTTTCTTCTCTTACAAGAAAGGGACGATACTTAATTTTCTTTCCAGTAGAAGGCAATTCCAACTCATATGTTGGCGTAGAGATCTTTGGTAATGGCATAATAACCTATGATATTGTCAGTTGAAATTATTTATTACTATTTTTAAAGTCCCCTTGGACCAGTTACACTTTCTCTCAATTTTCTGTCTCTGGCAGCATTTATTTTTTGGGTAGATTGGATTGTTCCTCCTTTATAAGCATCAAACCATTCTTGATCAGTTAAAAGTCCCTTGAATGGTCTCTCTACTGGTTCATTTGTTACTGGATTAATAGGCACATCTTGTGCTGGTGATGGTTCTGGTTGGACAGGAGTTTCTCCTTGTGTATTTGAAGATCCTACTCCCCTTCCTTGAAGGATAAGATACCTATCATAGGCAAAAGAAACTGTTACCTTTAAAGTATCTGCTGGACCATAAGAAACAGGAATAGCAGACATTGATTTGGGAAAAGCATTAAAAAATTGATAAGTCAACATTGGAGATCCAGTTTTAGTAGTGTCTCTTTCAAACTTAGTAATATCAAACCCAGATTGACACTTATAACCTCCCTCTCCTTCTGGATAGTTAAATCTTCTATAGTATCGAGAATCAGTTTGCCCAAATCTTTGTATATTATTACCAGAAATATAATCCATCCATCCTTCAAAAACTTTAATCATTTGATAATTTTTATCGACATAAAAAGTGAAATCACTGTCTATGTAAAGTCTTGTATGGGCGAATTGTTGATTTACTCCATGAAAATTATCTTTTACTTCTGCTGTAGCAAATGAACTTGCTGGAAGTGTCGCATCAGCACACATTAAACCAGCCTGTTCTCTAATCCAATTAGATGGAACACCATACGTTTTACTAATATATTTTTTTACGACCTCAGGAATACCTCCAATATTAACTTGATAATAATTGGTAAGAGATGGTTTAGCAATGTCCTTGGATTTAAGGACACTCATCTTAGGTTCTTGGACTACTGTCTTTGGCGATGCCATCTAAATATCTCTAATGGAGCCTACATTATTAAGTATTTAGATGTCATATAAGGGAAAATTTCAACCATCATACCCACAGAAATACAAAGGTGACCCAACAAACATAATCTATCGTTCTCTTTGGGAGCGAAAGTTTATGGTCTACTGTGATAAAAACCAAAACATTCTAGAGTGGGGTAGTGAAGAAATTGCCCTTCCATATCGTTCTCCCATTGATAATAGAATTCACAGATACTTTCCTGACTTCTATATTAAGGTGCGAGAAACGAATGGTCAGATCAAGAAAATGATCATCGAGATCAAACCAAAGAAGCAAACAGTTGAACCAAAAGTTCAAAAGAAGAAAACAAAAGGATATATTTACGAAGTCTACGAGTATGCCAAGAACCAGGCAAAGTGGAAAGCAGCACGAGAATTCTGTAAAGATAGATTATGGGAGTTCAAAATCATCACAGAAGACGAACTAGGTATTAAGTAATGCCGAGAAAAACTCTTAAACAGAGAAAAGAAAAATATCCAACAGAGAACGAAGTTAATCGAATTCGTTCCGTAATGGATAATATTATTGGTATGGAAGATCCTGATGACGTGATGATGGAACTTATGAGCACCATACCCGAAAGTGGCAGAGCACCAAGTGCTGGAAAGTATTATGCCTTTGTTTATAATCCCAAGACTCCTAATATACTGTATGATCAAAATCCCCTAGTTGCCGTCACTGATGTATTCGAATGGGGATTTCGTGGTCTTAACTATCACTGGGGTCAAGTGCGCCAATACACTTGGAATGAAATCCCAGGACAGTTGTATGAAATCTATCCCGAAGAACTTGCCGATGCCAGAGAACTGCCTTTTATGAAACAGCGTCTAAATAGTTAGAAAAGTAGCCAAGATGGCAGCAGCACCAGCATTTAACTATAGATACCCTAAAAGTACTATTGATAATTCTCAAGACTTTATTCAGTTTAACATATTTAAGTATGTTAGAGGGCAAAGGGGGATTAATATTAGAGTTGGGGATCCTGATTCAAGAGTAAATGTACCAAATCCAGATGGTTCTAGACCAGAAGATCCCCAAACAAAATATACAAAATTTATAGATAAAGAAATATCAAAAAATACTTTGATTGGTGGAGCAGTAAAAGGAGATTCTCAAGGAAGCATAATTTTACCAATTCCATCACAATTATCAGACACAAATGCTGCTAATTTTGGTGAAAGTTCACTAAATTCTTTTTATGCAGCAGCAATATCAGAAACACTAAACATAACTGGTTCAAATACACCTGGTCAATTTGTAGAGAATCTTGGTAAGTCAGTGGTATCTGCTGCAGATATAGCAAAGGATCCATCAGTACAAAGTATAATAAAACTTTTTACAGCACAACAAGCAGTTAGTGCTCTTGGTGCTAATATTTCTTTTGAGCAGTTATTTGGACGAGCAACTGGTTCCATTATAAATCCAAATATGGAACTGCTATTTAATGGTCCAACACTAAGGCAATTTAAGTTTCAATTTAAATTCACTCCAAGAAGTCAACCTGAAGCAAAGGAAGTAAAAAATATTATAAAAAGTTTCAAAAAGCATATGGCACCAAGTGGAAGAGATACCAACTTTTTAAAGACTCCGGATGTTTTTGAATTGTCTTATCGGGGAAAATCATCTGAGTATTTAAACAGATTTAAACTCTGTGCTCTCACAAATATGAGTGTCAACTACACTGGTGAAGGAAATTATGCCACTTATAGTGATGGTGCTCCAGTTTCTACGATTATGGATTTGGCATTCCAAGAACTATCACCAGTTTATCAAGAAGACTACAATGGAGTAGGAGGAGTAGGTTACTAAAATGGGATACTTTAGAGAACTTCCAAATCTATTATATCCTTCTTATCTTTCTGATAAGAATTCATCTCTCAATTACATTGAGGTCAAGAACCTCTTCCGTAGAGTCAAACTAAGAGACGATCTTCAAAATGTTTTAACTCTTTTCAATAAGTATGAAGTTCCAGAAGGATCAAGACCAGAACTTATTGCTGAAGAAGTTTATGGAGATCCAGAACTTGATTGGGTGGTTTTAATTACAGCAGGAATTATTAACGTTCGAGATGATTGGCCTCTTTCAGATCGAGATCTCTATAATTATGCCTACGAGAAATATGGAACCGATTTGAACGCAACCCGCTTTTATGAAACTACAGAAGTTAAAGACTCTAATGGTCGTTTAATTCTTCCCAAAGGAAAAGTAGTTGACGGCACTTTTACAATTCCAAATCCTGCTGATCCAACGGCAACTCTAAATCCTGTTACTGGCATTAGCAACTACGAATATGAAGTTCGCAAGAACAATAAAAAGAGAAGTATCTATCTATTAAAACCAAGATACTTACAACAGTTCTTGAATGATATGAGAGACATCTTTACATATCAAAAATCTTCTCAGTATATTAACGAAAAATACATTCAAACTGAGAATTTAAACATCACTCTTCCATAAGAGTTCTAGTTTCTTATCAAACATCATAACATATCGGTGCTTGCGGGAGCGTTCTTTCCATTCTCCCTCAGCACCTTTTACTTTGCCACGAGAGTGCTTAGTTCCGTCTGAATAGTAGAAATCTTTTTTTGGTTCTGTAAGACCACAATACTTAAAGTTACAAGCGCGATAGATTGTGCCAATATGAAAATCGTTATCAGCGTAAGAGATGATTGCTTTAACTTTAGTATCCTTTCGTAACTGTTTAATCGCTCTTGAAACAAACCAAGAAGTGATATTATATTCTGATTGTTGGGTTTCAGGGTGTATGCAAAGTCGTGAAAGTTCAAATAGTCCCTCTTGCTCATCTCTCCTTAAACCAAATGCTCCTTGTGCTATTTCTGGGACAGGGAGTCCAGTAAAAATACAGACTCCCTTAATACCACCAATATTCAGTGGACTGAAATCATTGCTCTCATATAAACCGTAGTTGTATCCAGATTTAAAAGACTTAGAAAAGTCCTTAAGATAATGAAACCGCAGAAGTAACTCTGCGGCTTCGGATTTACTTACTCGATCGATATGGTAATTAGATTTCACTTGAACAGTAAGTTAAAATATGCTGCCACAACTAAAAGTGTAAGACAGATTTGGTTGTATTTCATCGACCGAATTTACGATCCATACGAAGTTTAATATAATACATGCCGATGATCCAGAGGGAGAAGAGAAACCCTTCTCCGTAACTTAGATTCATCCAGGCATCTAGTGCCTCGCCCATCACTCTTCTGCCAGTCGTGCGAAGTAGGACATTGCGTCATCATCATCTTCATCAGAGGATGAGGAGACAGTGCGAGTGGGTTGAAGAGTATTCAGTTCATCGCGGAGATCTTCGGTAAGATCACGAGAAGAACCACGGGTGTTCTCTTCCTCATCAAACTCTTCAGGATCCTGATAACGAGGAGTGCCCTTGTTACCCAGCACATAGTCCAGACGCTTCTTCAGATCATCATAGGACTTGAACTGATCGGCAGCAACGAGTTCGGCAAGAGAATACTCTTTCTTCCAGATTGCTTCCATAGCGTCATCATCGTCCAGAAGTGCATCAGGACGGGCAAACTCAGAAGAGTCATAGTTGCGGTAACCAGCAACGTTCTTTGCCTTCAGTTTGAAGTTAGCACCCTGCCAGAAATCGAACGGATCGATTGCTTCCTCATCTTCAAACTCAGGTTGCATAGCAGCAGTGAGTTTGTCGAAGATCTTCTTACCGAACTTGAACAGGAACACACGACCTTCATTGGAAGGATTAGCAGGATCCTTGACCACATAGATGTTTGCCATGTAAGTCAGTTTGCGCTTCTGCTTGCGTGCTGCTTCCTTACCAGCATCGGTGCCGTTGTTCCACAGCATCGTGTTGTACTCGGACACAGGATCCTTCTGACCAAGAGTAGTCAGAGAGTTCTCAATATACCAACCACCAGGACCTTGGAAGGCGTGACTGTAGAGTTTCACGAAAGGAAGGTCCTCACCATCAGGAGCGGGAAGGAAACGGATAACGGCATAACCGTTGCCGCTCTTATCACATTCCAGTTTCCAGAGACGCTCATCGCTGCTGGAACCACCATTGTTATTCATTTTTTCGACTTCCTTGACCAGTTTCGCGGTCAGGTTGCCAAGCTTAGATTGCTTTTTAAGGTCGGAAAACGACATTTGGATTACCTCGGATTAATTGGATTCGGGGGATTTACTCGGATAGTATAGCAAGGATGCCCTCAGTCGTCAAGATATTGCTTGAGGGATTCGATTGTTTGACTCATACTATTGAATAAAACAGACATATCGGTTTCTGCGGGAAATCCCATCAAAGAAACCGACTTGCGTAGGTTCTCTTTCATCTCAACCGCTTGTGGATCGTCTGAAAGAGATACTCTAGTATACATCACTCTTTGCTTTTCTAGCAAGGTTTGGAGTTTCTCAATGTGTTCTAATTTGGTTTCATTAGACATTGAACCAAAACTCAATATACTCCCATAAATTTGCTCTTGAAGTTTATTGATCTCTTTTAGTTCGTCTTGAATAATATCAGACTCAAAGAATTCACTCATTTTCGGTTGCTACCAACTGCTCCTCTTTAGAAGCTTCGATTTGCTCCAGAACTTCAATTGCACCATTAAGACGCATAACAGTATTTCTGATAGTTTCAAACTGGTCAATTGCAGCTTGACGCTGCTCTTTCAATTGTGCAAGAACTGCATTATTTTCAAGTGCCATAAGAAATAATCTCCTTCAAAATTTTTTTGTAATTAAACACGTCAATATTTATGAACGGACTATACTTTTTGATTTTCAAACTTACGGTTTCCCACACTGGATCATCCAACTTTTTATCAAAGTTTTTTGAGAAATGGAATATTTTGTCGTAAATTACGAAGGTTTCTAGAGATATACTCCCGCTTAGAAACTTTTTGAGTATCAGGGGGTGTCCCTTGGTACATTTGAACAAACTCTCTAACTCGTTCTCCGATAACAATTCGTTGCTTTGCTCTTTGAACAAGTACGTCAAACTCTGTTGGCGTCTCCTCCACTCGGAGTAATTTCTTTCGCCAGAATTGATAATTTCGCCAATCCATAGGTTTTGCGGGTTGTCGGTGGCAGTGAAATTAGATACTAAAAAATCTACGACTTCTTTATCAGAATACTTACGCGAGGTCTTTTCAAACCAGTACTTATCCTTTCGTTTATTGAAAGAAGTCATACTGGCACGAGTCCTCGCACCGTATTTGAAGAAATCGTATTTTGGATTTGTGAAGTGATTCTTTAGTGACAAATAATGTTGATAAGTTTCAAAGGGAGTCACGGTCATAGAGGAAGTTTTGCTCTCGATGTTCTCTTCATAAAGTTGAGGCGTGTTGCATCCCACTTCAATCTCTCTTTAAGAGGTTTTGAAACGAGTTTCGTGATAGATTCTACCTCAAGATTATTGATTTCGCAATAGTGGCAAATAGCATCAATGTAGTTGAAGTTTTCTTCTGCTACAATTTTTTCTATTTCCAGAGCAAATTTAGAAGGAGTCAAAAACTTACTTTCTATTGCTTGTTCTAGTTCTTTATTGGGTTCCATAGAGTTCCAGTTTATCTCTAACAAACTTTCTAATATATTGTGTGAGAAGTTTGATGTACTTTGATTTGTCTCGTTCTTCATAGACGACGCATTCTCCATTTTCACATGCCATGATAATTACAAGTTTTTTGACTGATATGCCAGTCAGTTCGTACAGCATACAACCATATGCCATGCACTGTACAAAATAGTGTTCGATCCACTCTCGTGGTTTGGGTTTTTTAGAAGTCTTAAAATCGATTATTGCTAACTCGCCGTCATATTCAGCGATACAGTCAACCGTGCCTGCAATGCCCAGTTGCTTACTATATAGGGAACCTTCTAAGGCGTAAATATTATTTATACGTTTTAGGTCTGTTTTTGAGATTTTGAATAAGAAATCTGACATTGGTTGAACCTTTGGTAGTTCCTCATTTTTGAGGTGATGTTCTACCAAGGTGTGCATATCTGTACCACGACTTGTTGCTTTCTTCGTGATACGATCCGCTTCTTCATCACCAACTTTTTTGCGCCAGTTGATAAAGATCTCCTTATTAAAATGACTGGTCACCGATGTAATCGAGACCAGTCGGAGAAGTTCTTCATCATCTGGAACTTTATAGTACCTTACTCCATCAATAGTCTCCCTCTCAAGTTGAGGGAGATCAATATCAACATGATTGAACATTAAAAACCTGCTTCCATTTTAGCAATAATGTATTCTTTAACGAGACCAGAACGTACAATGTCATCTACACCAAATTCAATTAAATCGAAGGATGGCATTTTACGCAAGATATTCATAAAATCATGAATACCATTACGCTCGTTTGACTTCTGCAAATCAGACTGAACAGCATCACCACAGAAGCAAATTTTGGTATTTTCACCAACACGAGTAATTATACTATCCAATTCGTGAAAATTCAAGTTTTGGTATTCATCAACGATAACAATAGCATTGTCAAGTGTAGTTCCACGAAGGAACGAAGTAGACCAGAACTTGATAGTTTCTTGTGATTTGAGATTGCCGTAGAGCATTTCAAAGTCAGCATCACTAGGCATCTGGAACATGTACTTCACCATATTCTTATATGGGATTTGGTAGATGTCTGCCTTATCTTCATGGGATCCAGGGAGAAAACCGATCTCTCTGGTTGCTACAAGCGATCGTACAAGGTAAATACGCTCATAAGGTGTGGTCTCATCCAATACATCTTGAAGTGCGTTGTAGAGCGTAATAAAGGTCTTACCAGTACCAGCACAACCATAAGCAACAATGTGCTTACCATCTTTATATGACTCAAACAGAGTTTTTTGGTTTTCTGTAAGTGGTTCAATATCTACCAAATAGTCACTATTAAGAGGTTTTTTCCTCTTCATCTGCTTTGCCGTGAGTCCAACCCCGATGGGTTGCTCTGCAGATGATCTTTTTCTTCTTGCCATTAGATTTTCTTTACTCTAGAACGAGGTGCTTTTGCTGCTTTACCTAGGACATCATTCCAACCAGGATTCTTGGCGATGAGTTTATCTCGCCACTCTCCAACTTCCCCAGGTTGTGGACAAGTAGATGGATCTGACCAATCCCGTTGCCAATCGGGATTGTCTTTACACCACTGAGACCAGTCGTGAACACTCATGCTCACTTCTTTCTGCTCTCCAGTTTCTTTGTGAATAACAGGATAAGTCGCCATAGTTACAAATTCAAGATGATTTATTTAGACCCACTCCAGTGCTTCTGCCACTGTGGGAAACTGCTCTGAAAAGATTTTCTTACATGCTTCTGCGATATCCATGTGCTCTTTCTGGGTTCCATTAGCAGAACGCAGTTGAATGTAATGAATCCAAGAACGACAGGAACCAGACATATAGAGTCGGGTAGGAGTTGCCAGAGGAAGCACAAAGCGAGCACACTCTTTGGCAATACCCTCATCAAGCATCGTTTGATACAATGCCATCGCGTCCCTGAAGTGATCCTGCATCAACATTTCATACTTCTGCTTGACGAAAGGATCAATGTCGTCAATAGAATTCTGACGATTCTTGGTATCTTGACGACGAAGTTCTGGGAGCGGGATCGTCTCCGAGAGTAGGGAAGAATCAGCATAGCGTTGCGAAAATTCTTGATATGTGAAAGAACGGTGCCGCAAAATTTGAGCTGCCAGACCACGAGTAGTCTCAATCTCAAGCGTCATGAACGACTGTTCAAAGACACTCCAGTGGTTGTGCTTAATACAATAACCCAACAACTTAGCATAATTGGGATTTTCCTGATTATTAGGATTGCTCACACGAGCAACATATGCCATTGTTTGCTCCGCATCAGGAGTCACACTAACCAGTTTTACACTCATTTACCAAATCCTTTCGATGTTTTCTTTTCTATTTCTGCGAGTTGCTCTTTCAACTCACGAAGTTGTGCCTTCATCTCTATGATCTTTTCTTCTGTATAGAGATGATCTTGCTTGATTAGGCGCTCAAGCAACTTGATAAGTTTTTTAGATCTACTAACCATTAGTCTGGGTATCCATCGTCGTCATCAAAGATTTCATCATAGTCGTGAAGTCCTCCTTTTACATCCTCATAGTTCAAATAACTCTGAGTATCAGAATAAACTTCTGCTTTAAGAGAATCTACAAGAAGTTCAAGATTACGGACGATGAGTTTAAGTTTTTCTTTGTCCATGAGATACGGTTCTCTCAAGCAATTATACACAAAAAAAGAGGGTTCGTCAAGAACCCTCAGATCTTAATAAGTTTTCAAACCATTCTCGCAGATGGATTCGGTAACATGACCAATAGTTACATCCCCGATATTTGAGTTGATAACATGATGGTGGTCTGTTATCTCTATCCATATCATCGTAATGATACCGATAGTCTTCCATTTTACTTCCTCGTTAGAAGAAGTACTTCTCCGTATAACAAGCAAATAAAAGCAACGCTAAAAAGGGTTCCGAACCCAGCTACTTGAAGTGCTTGCATGGTTTTACTTATTGTAAGTGTGACCGCGATAGCAGAATGTTCCGTGAATTTCGTCAACACCTTGCTGACACTCATACTTAACACCACGATAGGATGTCATAGCAATTTGTGCGTCGTGCAGTGCTGATGCTTTCTGGATTTGCTTTTTGATCAGAGTGAGTGTGTTCATTTGTCGTACCTGAAATACTAGGGTGAGTTTTAAGTCTCCCGTTCCTTCAGTCGTTTGCGTCCTGTGCTTCAAAACACTTAGGGTCTGTATGTTCCATCCAATGGATGTAGATATCAGCCTTTTCAAAAGGAGTGAAGAGAGTTGTCTCATCTAATCCTTGCTTCAACCATTTCAAATCTTCACAGCGAAGATAATTCTCCACTGGGACATGACTAAAAAAGATGAGTGCTAATGATAACATAGGATGAACGCTCCGTTCCGCGACTTACTTGCGTCCTATTCGCTATTCGCAAATAGCGAATGGGATGAACGTAAGGGTATTATACCCCTAATGTGAGTATTTATCAAGTAAGTTCTGTAAAATACGATACAAAACCTTACAGAGCAAAAATTTTGCCGGGAATTTTTCCCTCGCTCAGGGAAATCACTTCCTCTTTTTGGTTTTGGGTGCTTGATATCCCCAGGTCTTTGGGTTGTGCCTACCCTCTCCGTACTTTATACCTTTAAGTCCTTCACGAAACTTATCCCAGTACATATCAAACACATTTACTGCCTTTTGACTTCTGGTCAAGTCAAAACATGTAATACCATCAACTTCATAGGTTACAATCCTTGCATCATTGGGGACGTCCTTGGTACACACCTGTTCCCAAGTTCCATTTTCAACTAGGATTTCACATCCATATTTCTTTCTAGAGTTTTCCTTTTCTGTAGGTGTCCAGTTATACATAAGGTCTTCCTTTACAGGTGCCTCTTCAGACACCCTTGCCGTGTTTCTTGCCATTATAAACACTCCAATTGGTATTATATATTACGAACGATTACCCCATTGAATATCAGGGAAAGCTTCCGCAACAATTTCTTTTGTAATTTTGTACTTTTCTCCTAGTCTCTTGTCCTTAGTAAGGATAAGGATCTCTGCTTCAAGCGGATGAAGACCTTGGAGAATATTAATAAACATAGTCTCTCTACGAAGAGAACTCAACCCATCGTTACCACCTTTAACAAAGTTGTAAAAACGCTTGAACTCTTTACGAATAGAAGACTTTCCTTGATCTTGTGATCCAAGAGAGTTAGAACCCAACTCATTCATCTTGGAAACAGCATCACTAACTTTCTCTGATAGAGTGCCACTGAAAGAATTCTGCTCATCAGTTCCAGCATATGGAACATCACCAGGAGGGAGAAGACTAACTACACTCTCATCAAAGTTCCAGATCAATACAACCTTAGTGGCAGGATCATTAAACTTACGCAATGCCTCAACCTTCCTTGCTTTTGTCCTTTCTGAAGAAACTACATTCAGAATTTCATATACGAAAGGATTAGTAGGAAGGTCGGGGATTGGTTTTTGTGCTGCCTTTGGTTTGGTTGCTTTAGCAGCAGGTTTTGCCTTACTCGTCGATGTCTTCTTCGTCGTTTGTCTCGTAGTCATGATAGTTTTCAAAGTTAAATGCGATCACCTCATCTGGTATCAGGTTACCCTGACTGTCAAACATTTCGGGGTGAGGTCTTGGTACTTCCCGATAGTTCATCATGTATTCTCTTGCCACCCAACCTGCCATTACTCCCACTACAAGAAACAATACGGTTAGAAATGAACCGAATACTAAACTAACTGCTAACATTTCTTTTACCTCGGGAAACTACTTTTCTCTTCCTTGTTTTTAAGGAGAATTCGAAATAGATGGTAACTTCCCTGTTCAGAAAGCAAACCATCTTCTCAAAAATTACATGTAATGGTTGAGTTTGCTTTCTTTTACCTCCATGAAGAATAAGTTCAACCCCGCGATTAACACGGATCTTGCTTTTATTTATGTTGTTATCAGACGATTCGTTGCTCTTTGAGGAATTTGATTGTGTCAACTGATCCTCCTAGTTTCTTTTCGTCACAAATTACCTGAGGAAAAGTAGATCCTTCTCCAAATTCAGAATAGAACTCTTCCTTAGTAAAGTCCCTATCAAGAGTATAAACCACAAAGGTGCTTCCCGTCAACTCAAGAACTTGTTTTACCTTTGAGCAATAGGGACAATCTGGTTTGGAATAAACAGAAAAATTCATAAATTGATTTCGAAACATTTTTTGATAGATTATATATGGTAAATGATATAGTGTCAATATTATTCTACATTATCAAATGTTGGAAGAAGATCATTCACATTTTGTTGAATCAGAACATCATTCGAAAAATCATACGTGCAGATTCTTCTCTTACGAACCAAATCTACATCATCATATGCTACAACAATATAGTGTTCATATGTGCCAACTAGTCAGATATGCCATAATTGATTACAATTTTCAGATATTATATAAGTTTTGGTTCTGGTCCTTCAGGTTTAGGATTATTTTCTTTGACTGCGTCGATAGCAGCAATCCAAGCACCATTAGATAAATTACCAGACTTTATATCGTGGTAAAGCATATCCAACTGGTCTTTAACATGTGGATACTCTTTCTCACGAGTTCTCTCATAGAGATAGTAGTTATAAATTTCTACTTCTCTTACAATTTCGGCTTCAACTTCTTCCCAAGTGGGTGGTTCTCTACCTTCATCATCTTCCCACCCAACAAAGGTGGTATTTGATAAGTCCCAACGGGCACCTGGACGAAGTGTATTGATAGCGGTATCTACACCAGGAACTGGGTACTCGATACCCTTAAACTTTCTGTAAGCCATATAATCAAATAAGTGATATACGATGTTATTTAGATCGTAAATAAATACCGTAGTTATATCAAATACTTTGAAAATAGTAATTGTTGGTGCGGGTAATGCTGGGTGTCTTACGGCATTACATTATGCTTGGCATACAAGAAAAGATGAATCTATAGAAATAGAATTAAGATATAATCCAAACATTCCCACAGAAAAAGTAGGACAGGCAACAGTACAAGAACCACCGAAACTTCTATGGGCAGCAACAGGATTTGATTGGTACAGCAATCCAATTCATGCAACGTTTAAAACTGGAATACTGTATGAGAATTGGGGAAAGAAGCATGAAAACTGGTTCCACCCATTCTCTGCGGACCAAATGGCAATGCACTATTGTCCAAAAGAGATGCAAGATTATGTGCTAGGTTGTGGTCTATTCAAAGTCGTAGAAGATGATGTAAAAGATATATCAAACATTGATGCTGATTACATCTTTGATTGTAGGGGAAAACCAGAAGATTACGCCGAGTATGATCTTCTTAATCACCCAATCAATTCATGTATTCTCGCAAAACCAAATTGGGACACTGAGAAAGTTTCTTGGAGTCGACATGTGGCAACTCCAGATGGATGGACATTTGTAATTCCAACGGTTAAGGAGTCACCATCAAATCCATACTGCGTTGGATATTCTTATAATGACAAGATAACTTCAAAAGAAGAAGCAGAAAAGAATATGTTGGATTTGTTTGATGTAGAGATAACCAAGCATGTATCCTTTAAGAATTACATCGCTAAAAATCCAGTTATAGATGAAAGAATTATCTTGAATGGAAATAAATTCTTCTTCTTTGAACCACTAGAGTCAACATCAGTTCAAAGTTATCTTGTATGGGCTAGAAAAGTTTATGATGTAATCATTGATAAGAAAACTACCTGGCAGAAAGCAACAGAAGATATGATGAATTACTTAGATGAAACCAGAAACTTTATTCTCTGGCACTATCACTTTGGTTCAAAGTATGATACTCCTTTCTGGGACTATGCCAAGACAATAACATTCAAAGATAAAAAGTTTGGTGCAATCTTAGAGTACATAAAGACAACAAACCACCATGACATTCTACCAGAAAGTTATGGTGGTTCGACCTATGATAGTTCAAAGTATTCTCAGTGTTATCTATGGAGTCTTAAGAACTGGTATGATGGTATGACTATGCGTCAGGATCATCCTCATCAGGTGGCTCTGTTAAAATGAATTCAGCATACTCCTCTGCGGTTTTCCAAAGGATCCAAGTCTGTGTTGCTTCGTCCCAATCATATTGCCCACCATCAGTTGGATATGGTAGTGGTGGTTCCCAATCACAGGTATCCTCATTCAAAGTCCATGTATCAAAAGGTTTTGGTGGAATGAAAGCATCTCTATCTGGATCATAGGTCCCACCAATTACAGCATAATTTTTTCTTAAAGGTTGTTTTGCCGTACTTGGTTCTAAATCTTGATTAAGATATACACCTTGTCTGGTATTATAAGATGTTTGAACCCAAGTCAAATGTCCAGTATTGTTTATCAATCTTTGGATCGCGTTCTCTTCACTACGATTTCCTTCTCCATCTTCAAAAAAAGACTCATCAACAACGACAATATTTTTAACGACGTTGTTTAATCCTATTTGAGCAAAGTGTGCCATGTGATTATGAAAATTTGTTTTTTACATATTCAGTAGAAATATAAAGATTTCCACTTACTATTATTCTTTCTTTATTTATTTTATGTTGGGGCACTCTATGTTCAAGTAGAGATGGAAATATTAGAATATCCCCTTCTTTTGGGTGAAATTCAAACTCATTGAACACTAGTGGTGCAGATCCCTCTGGACAACGAACATAATATACAAAGGAATATGTTGCTGGAAAATGATGATGCGTTAAAGCATATTCATTTTCTCTGTAGATTAAACCCCATATATTACCAACCTCCCAGGAACCACGCCATAGTTCATTAAAGTTTCCATGATCATTTAAGCACGCAATAATATAGTCCATCAGTTTTTTAAATGATGGTGTTCTCATATTAAAAGAAGTCATGTAACATCTACATGAAGTGTTCTTGTTTTGAACATCTCCACTACTTCTTATATCTTTTTCTAGTTCATCATTCAATTTCTCAAAGTAGGGATATTTAAACTCATATATCCCTACTTTTTGATTTACTTCAATTAAGTGCTCCATCAACCGGAAAGATATCTAACAATAACAATTCCAGATCCACCATTACCACCACCTGAGTTTGGTCCTACGGTTCCACCGCCGCCACCACCTCTATTTGCTAGACCACTTCTTGGGGATTTACCTGGTCTTCTACCTCCACCATATCCAATTCCATTAGTCGGAACTTCTGGATCTGGTCTACCATTTCCTGGTTCTCCACCACCAGCATAACCAACAGAAGATCCAGAAATACTATAAGTTAATCCTCGACCAGAAGTGGAAGCATTCCATCCAACGGTTCCAGTTGGTCCTCCTTGTCCGGCACCACCACCACCGCCACCACCATATCCAGGTGCTCTCCATCCAGGATGTCCCCATCCAGAACCAGGAGAATTAGAACCATCGGTTCCTCCAGTGGAAGAGTTGGTTGAACCGCCGTTTTGTGGTCCAGGGTCAGCCCATCCACCACCACCACCTGAACCGCCACTCTGACCGCCGCCAGCAGATGGTCCTTGCATACCAATTCCACCACCACCGCCGCCAGGGGAGGTAATAGGACCGAATGTAGTGGTCCCTCCACCACCACCATTTGCTGAACCAGCACCACCAATGCTTACTGCATAACTTCCAACAGATACTGCAAAACTATTTGAATAATATAATCTTCCAGCACCACCTGCTCCTCCACCACCTAGTGTTCCGGGAGGAGCAGATCTATGCCCAGCACCGCCGCCACCAAGAACTAAAACTTCAACAGATCCAGCACCTGCGGAAGTAACCTGAAATGTATCTGGACCAGAAGTAAATGTATGAATTTTATATCCACCAGAAGTTGTTACTGTTCCACCAGATGCTTGTAGTGTTCCTTGGTCACCAATTGCCTGCCAAGCTGATCCAGTATAGATTTCAACATTTCCACTGGTCGTATTATAAACAACCATTCCAGTGGTAGCACTTAAGGAATTTCTCTGTGAAGTAGTTACAGAACTAATTTCAATATTATTTGAATTTAATCTGGTTGCCATATCAATTATTACCTTTAAGATTATTTATTTCTTCTTTAAGTAAATAAATTTCAGATCTAAGTTCTTTAATTGCTTCAACTAAAAGAGCAACAAAGTTTTGATACGCAACTGACTTTGGATCATCACCAAATACAAGTTCAGGAATAATATTTTCAACCTCTTGTGCAATAAATCCAAGAGAATGTTGTCCATTTTCTTTATAATCAAACTCAACACCCCTTAATTTACAAACTTTTTCAAGAGCATCTGCAATAGTTGTAATGTTAATTTTGAGTTTAATATCAGAATTGGATGTTACTGATCCAGCACAAGTTAAGTTTGTTCCATCAAAAGTTAGATTACTAGAAGTAGTTGCTACGTTAGATCCATTTTTGTAAAGAACTTGGTTTGCTGATCCAGCAACTGGTCCAGGTATGCCTTGAATACCCTGAACACCTTGAGTACCATAAGTGCCTTGAGTACCAGTGATTCCCTGAGTTCCATTAGTACCTTGAGCACCTGTAATTCCTTGAATACCCTGAGTTCCTTGAGTACCCTGAGTTCCTTGAGTACCCTGAGTTCCTTGAGTACCCTGAGTTCCTTGAGTACCCTGAGTTCCATTAGTACCCTGAGTTCCATTAGTACCCTGAGTTCCTTGAGTACCCTGAGTTCCTTGAGTACCCTGAGTTCCATTAGTACCCTGAGTTCCTTGAGTACCTTGAATACCTTGGATGCCCTGAGTACCTGTAATTCCTTGAATACCCTGAGTTCCTTGAATACCTTGAGTGCCTTGAACACCCTGAAGAGCAGCATTGGAAATAGTTGCCTTCTTTAAGTCTCCAACATCAGCATCATAAAGAAGAATATAATCGCTACCAGATGGTTGTCCAGAAGTTAGTTCAGCGCGATTACTAATAACTCCAGCACCAACAGTAGTCAGAGAAGAATTGGTAACTCCTGCTCCAAGAGTGGTCGCTGAAAGAACATCAGCACTGTTAATCTTATAAGTTCCACCAGTATATACATCTATTCCTCCAGAAACAACATCTACTCCAGATTGGAATGTAGATACACCAACTACATTTAGACCACCATCTGTGATTCTAAGACCAGAACGAGCGGTAGAAATATAAACCGCATCAACGTTAGTAACGTCTTCATAAACTAATGTACCAAGAACGGTAAGATCTCCACTAACTTCTGCATTACCAGTAATACTTACACCACCAGAAGTGGTCTCAAATTTCTTATCACCGAAAGCATAGTATAACTCTACACCTGCATTATCAATAAACTTTGCTATAGGTTGATTTCCACCAGTTCTAATTTCGGTAGAATTACTTTTTATCCATAAAGCACTACTAGCGCCAGTTTCCTGAATATAACTTGTACTCCCATCACTAAAGATTTCTAAATCTACACCATCACCAAATCTCAGTTTATCATTATCACCAAGATTTACATTACCTTGGAATGTGGCGATACCAGCAACTTCTAATTGATTAAATGATGCTGTTGTGGTATGAATTGTTACTCCAGATCCAACACTAATTGTATTAGTATCTCCATTAAGAGTAACCGAAGATGAACCAACAGTAAGAACACCAACGATACGAGCATCACCAGCAATACTTAGATCATTACCAACAAAAAGATTATCTTGTGTGGTAACAATGCCAACGAATGTAGAAACACCAGAGACATTCAGTTGATCAGTATCTGTTGTTCCTGTTACATCAATACCAGTAGACTTGGTAGCAAACTTCTGAATGCCATAATGGGAAAGAATAACCTCACCAGTAAGACCATTTGCATGGATGTATCCAGTCGTGCCTGAACCTGAACCATTGTCGGCAGAAATATAGATACCCTTGTCAGCAGCGGCATTTCTAATTATTAAGTGATCAGTAGTGTTGATAATGTAACTGCTAGTATTATGATAAATCTGTAAGTCTTGACCAGCACCAAATATTATCTTATCATCATCACCAAGATCTACATTACCTTGGAATGTAGAGACACCAGAAACATTCAGTTGGTCAGTCTGGATCGTTCCAGTTACGTCAATACCATAGTTTTGCGTTTTAAGTTTTTCGTTCTCGTCTTGATAAAGTGAAATGTATTTACCAACCTGCTCACCATCATCAAATACAGAACTTGGCCACGTTTTTAAATATCTGGTTCCACCATTGTCTGCAATGTCGATATAATCACTACCACTACTTCCAGATCTTATCGACAAAGGAGTCCCACTTTGCGCCTGAATGTAATTTCTGCCTGGAGAACCAGATTGGTGCCGAATGTATAAATCATAGCTAGCACCAAAATAAAGTGAATCATTATCACCAAAATATGCATCACCTTGGAATGTAGAAACTCCTACTACATCTAATCCACCACCAGTGATTCTTAGACCAGATCTTGCCGTAGCGATACCAACAGAATCAACATTAACTACGTCCTCATAAGTAAGAGTTCCACCAACCGTTACATCACCACTGAATGATGCACTAGTAGCAGTAAGAACACCAGATATTCTTACATTATCCAGTTCTGTATGCCCATCTACATCTAGATCACCAGAAGCACTTAAATTTCTTGTAGTAATATCTTCTCCAACTGATCCTCCACCTTCAACATTAAGTGTTGATGCATGGAGAGTACCTCCAACATAAAGATCGTTTTGGAACGTACCAACTCCAACAAATGTGGATATTCCAGCGTCTACGATATTTCTACTATCATCAACAATAGTAGAATTAGAAATCTTAATTGCCATCTACCGTCCTCGTTTGCACTAGGTAGTTTTTAGTATTTAGGAAATCACTCCAGTGCAGATATTCTTTGTTCGAGTTCTTCTATCTTTTGTTGTTGTTCTTTTACAACTTCAATCAAAAGACCCACTAAACCATTGTAATTTACACCCTTCTTAGTATCACCATAAACCAATCGTGGCATCACTGCTTCAACTTCCTGTGCTATGATACCAGCAGAAGGTAATCCACCTTGGGATTCTATCCAATCAAAGGTAACTCCACGAATCTGAGAAACTTTTCCGATTGGATCATCAATTACTGCAATATTTTCTTTGAATCTTTCATCTGAAGTGGTATTGAAGTCTGCTGCTTGTACTGTTCCTTGAGCAAAAATAGTTCCAACAAAAGTAGAAACTCCAGTAACATTTACCTGGTTAGTAAATGTAGTTCCAACAACTGTTACTCCATACCCTGTGGTTTCAAGTTTCTTAGAACCATTATAGAAGAGTCTTACAGTTCTTCCAGATCCATCATTAAGTGCTTCAACCCAATTCTCATTTGATTGTGATGGGTTTTGAAGTTTTAAATCTTGACCACGGAGAAGTAGTGTTCCTGTAGAACTATCTTCATGAAGAATGAGGTTATCAGTGTCAGAATATAACCACCCATCATTATCATTTCCAAAATAAATTCTATTGTTATCACCAAAGTATGCGTTATCATTAAAGGTTGAAACTCCAGTTACCTCAAATCCACCACCAGTAATTCTTAATCCAGATCTGGCAGTGGCAATACCAATAGAGTCTTGATTGGTAACGTTCTCATAAGTAAGGTCGCCAAGAACTGTTACGTTTCCACTGAACTCAGCACTAGTGGCAGTGAGAATACCAGAGATATTAACATTATCAAGTTCAGCATGTCCAGTGATGTCAACACCACCTACTGTGGTTTCAAATTTCTTGGAGTTGTTGTAGTAGAGTGATACCTCAGCATTTTGATTTGCCTCTATTGCCAGTTCATTAGAGTTTGATCTTATATGAACACTACTTCCATCTAAGTATAGTCTTCCTGTTCCAATCTCTCTAATAAAACTATGACCTCCACCATGGTAAATCTGTAAATCATCACCATCACCAAAATACAATCTATCATCATCACCAAGATATACATTATCTTGGAATGTAGAAATACCAGAAACAGTAAGATTTCCTCCATTAACATCTAAACTTCCATTGATAATTGTCTTATTAGATGCTGCAGGATCAATGTTAATGTTACCAGTAGTTGAAGAGAATGTATTAGCAGCAAGTTGAAGGTTACCAACAGTTAAACTTGTTGGAGTAATGAGAGTTTGATTCGAAACTCCATCAGTAACAACCAGGTTTCCAACATTCTCTAGGTCGTAAGATGTAGAGGCAAAACTTACTTGCCCAGTTTCTTGATTGATATAAAGAGAATCGCCAACTCTAAAGTCTCCAGATTGATCAATACTTACAAAAGAAACTTGACCACTGTTAAGTTCAACTACTTCATTAGACTGTACTACAAGTGTTGCGTCATTGGTAAAATCTTTACCTGTTCCAACATGATTAAAGTTAGTAGCAAATAGTCTTAACTGAACACCAACCCCATCTGCAACAACACCTTGAGATCCATATTCAACGGCACAACCGACTGAACGCATCTCAGCACCAAACATAGTATAGTCGGCAAGAGTAATAGCACTAGCAATACCAGTTTGAGTTACGCCATCAGATTGGAAGAACCTAACATCCTGTGTGGTTCCAATACCAACCGATGTAAATGTACCATATCCTTTACCACTAATTCTAGCGTAATCAGTATTATAATTAGTGATCGTACCAACAGCAACTACTGAACCACCAGAGTCATAAAGTTTAACAACATCATTAACTGATGGTGTTACTCCAGGAGTTCTAAACTTAAGTCTTGTTTCAGCAGTACCTGCAATACCAACCGTACCACCAAGACCAACAATTGCCTGAGAAGCAAAGTAGTGGAAGCAGTTTAGGTATTCTGCACGAGCACCATTTGTTAGGATGATACCTTTGTTGTTTGGTGTAAAGAATGTTACTTCATTGAAAAGCATTCCTGCTTCTAATGAATTACTTGCTACCTTAGATCCATCAACTAACGCACCTCTACCTGCCAGGTATGTTGTTGGTGGATTATCAGGAGTATCATATCCATATGGATCACTTGTAGTTACTGTAGATCCAGTATTAAGAACAGTTACTCTCTGGATATAAGGACTTCTAGTCGTGATTGCGATACCAGTTGCATATGCGAAAGCATATCCTGTATCGGTAGAAGAATTATAGAAAGAATCTTTAATAGTAAAGTCTTCTAATGTAGAGATATCATTTAGTTCAAATACATTATTAGTCTTTGTAGCATCTGAAGGTTTAATTGTTGTTGCTCTTAAACCAGCACCCTTAACAGTTACTCCTCTAGGAACTGTAAGAGGGCAAGTTTCCTCATAAGTACCAGCAGAAATGTTGATTATGTCACCATTCGTAACAACACTCAGTGCCTGTGCAATGGTGAGATATGGTTCATTAATATTATCACCAGAATTCGAGTCGCTACCAGTTGTAGCAACATAGTAAGTCTTTCCAAGTGCATTAAGATCACCATCAAATCTGGTTGCCGTTGCGACGCCAGATACATTCAATGCATCAAGTTCAGTGTGTCCATCAACATCTAGTTCAAATGCAGTAACAATACCACTAATATTAACGTTATCAAGTTCAGTATGCCCATCAACATCAATTGTATCAACACCATTGTTAAAAGTAGCAACTCCAACTACATCCAATCCACCACCAGTGACTCTGAGACCAGAACGAGCGGTGGCAATACCAACAGAATCTACATTGGTTACGTCCTCATACTTAAGGACACCACCAACAGTTACATCACCACTAAATGATGCTGTGGTTCCTGAAATCTGACTAGCAAAGGTAGAAATACCATTTGTATATAAGTTTCTAGTTACAATATCATCACCAATCGAAGCTCCTCCACCACCAGATCCAGCAGTAAGAGATCCAGCAATAAAAAGATCACTTTGGAAAGTTCCAACTCCAGCAACTGTAAAACCGCCATCAAAATATGAAGATGTTTGAGTAATTGTTACTCCAGATCCAATATGAACACTGTTATTATCTCCATCAATAACTACAGAAGAAGATCCAACAGTCAATATGCCAGTAATCCTAGCATCACCATGTACATCTAATGCATAAATTGAACTTGCTGTTGTTGTTGAAACACCAAGATTTGCCGTAGTGCTAATACCATTAACACCTGATACCCAATATCTACTACCCTGAACCCCTTGAATACCTTGAATGCCTTGAGTACCCTGAACCCCTTGAACACCCTGAACGCCGGTGGTTCCTTGAGGTCCAGCAGATTCAAAGGTAACTACATCTACAATATCTCCAGCAACTAATGCAGAATTTAGAATTAAAGTATTACCAGCAGAAGTTGTGTATTCTGTCGTGGTTAAGTGGACGCCATTAACAAAGACATCCATAGAACCAATCAGTGCATAATTTACACTGAAGTTGGTTTGTCCTTCTGTTGCTACAAATCTATATTCATCCCTATCAAAGTTAGAACCTTGAATACCTTGAATACCCTGAACACCTTGAACTCCTTGTGTTCCTTGAGTACCTTGAGGTCCTAGTTGGCCAAGTCTTTTCCAGGATGACCCATTCCACTGCCATCTATTGCCATTGGCAACGTAAATGTCATTTATAGATGGACTTAACGGAAAATCTAGTGCTGCTGCCATCAGGGATTATCTCTATTTATTTACGATGTGATATTCTATTTTAGTTATTTATGTCAACGAATTACATGCCTAATAATTCTCTAAGATCATTAACAGACAAACCAAGTTTATCCAACTTTCTTTGCGCTTCTGTCTTATAAACCCACCCTTGAGTATTATCAGATTGGTAAAGTTCTTCATCCCATTCGAAGACTACTCCAGTGGTTTGTACACTACTATCCGTTAGATAATTTCTGAAGTTACTAGGATATGGAATTGGGGGAATCCAATCATGAGAATTTCTATCGTAAGTCCATGAAGTATACGGTTGTGGTGGAAAAAACTTATTATTTTCTCTATCATAAGTGTATCCTGTTACAGCTGTTCTTTCTCTTTCAGATTTCATCTCTTCGGTTAGATCGGGATAAGTATTATCATATCTGAAAGTTCCATCGAGATTTAAATTTAAATATGATTTAACAGTTTCTGAAGCTGAAATTACCCACTCACCACCATATTTTCTTACACACTCACTTAAACCATAATCCAAATCAATTTCATTTGTTTCTGGATTTGTGACATCATTATCATCAAGATGTATAACTCTTTCAACTATATTATTTTCATTTATTGAGGCAAAATAATGGTTTGACATTTTCTTACGCTTGATAACCTTCTACTTTAATTATAACAATTCCTGGGCATCCAGCGCCACCAGAAGCACCTCCAGTAGTGCTTCCACCACATTCAGAACCACCGCCGCCACCGCCGCCACCGCCGCTAAATCCAGTTCCACCGCCGCCGCCACGAGCACCATTACCACTATACTCACAAAGACCAGCAGCCTGATTTCCATCGGTTCCATTTCCTGGAGTTGGAACAGCAGGTGCTAAAGAAGTTGGTAAAGCACTACTTCTTGTTATAACTAAACCACCGCCGCCACCGCCGCCACCGTTTCCAGCAAACGAAGATCCACCGTTTTGACCACCAGGTCCACCATTTCCATTAGAAAAAGTATAGTCTGAAAAGAAAGGAGACCAAGGACTAATAGTATATGAAGCATTGGTGCCAGCAGGACCTGCGTAAGCACCACCACTTCCTGGAGTACTCGGTCCACCAGAATATGGTCCGCCACCAGGAGAAGAACCACCTGGAAATAAAGAACCAGGAGCAGATGGAAGAGTGATTGGAACAGAAGATCCCAAAGTCGCTATTGTATTGTTCAATTTATATACTAGTGTTCCACTAGCACCACCTCCACCAGAACCACCACCAGAGTCACTACCACCATTACCTGGTGATCCACTACCACCCGATCCACCTGGAGTTAAGTGTATAACATCAACTCTGGCATCGGGAGCAAAAGAAATATCTGCTGTTAAATTCGCTGTTCCAGGAGAAGTAAATACAAAATATTGTGTCTCCCTATTCATATTTTTAACTGAAAGCCAACCACCTTCTCCAGAATAAGATTCTATGGAAGAAGTGGTTGAGTTAAAAATAACAGTACCTATAGCAGTTCCAACACCAGCATTTCTACCAGCACTATCAGTAGAAGCAATACCAAGGTAACTTTGTGATAGATCTCTATTTCTGGACATTACAGAACTTTTTAGTTATTTATCTAACGTCATTCGCATACTGAACAAAAGGTCCTTGAGAATTAACGTAGTGAAGAAAGATCTGATGATGGTATGTATCATCTTCTTTTCTCCTAATCGTTCTCCAAAGATTCTTGACCTTGCTATGCCTACTTTCTAGTGGATCTCTCCAGTGCTCACGCTCGCAACCCTTATAAACAGCAGCATCACCATTCTTCATTACAACACATGACTCACTACCATCAGGTCTTTCAAACCAAATAGGCCAAGGTTTATCTGAGTTTGTACTAATTTGAAGAGTTACACTAATTTCACATGCTGGACGATCACTATGCCGACTTAACTCTTGACCAAGATAATAAAAGCGATCATAGAAATAAGTGGGAAGTAAATCAATGCCTAAGCATTTTTCTATTTCTTTACGAACAATGTAATGTAACTGCTTGTACATTGGTACATTATATCTGGCAAGAGATCCATTTACTTGCATCTCTTCTGGTTCAAAAATAACCTTATCCTTACGGACATAGTTCATTTGACCAGATAGTCTTTTGCCAGTTTCATCCAGTGGAGGAGAACAATACAGGTTTTCAGGATCTAAGATAAGTCCAGGAAGAAAAAGATAACCATTCTCTTCAAAGGACTTATTCTTTGTCATGTCTGTGGTTGTTGGAAGGCAAGTACGACTATACCCCTCAGCATAAGAACCACCAGTCGATACATACTCTTTCATCACTTCCACCTCGGACCAACTACCCATCCAACAATACTCTTACGCAAACCAGAACGTACTTTACGAACTCTATGGGGAGTACGTGAATCAAATACCATCAAAGTTCCTCTTTGCTTTGGTGCAAAATAGGTCTTACCACTATTGTCTAAGAACTGAACTTCACCACCAGTATATTCAGAAGGATCAGAAAGTTGTAGTGCAAAAGAAAGTTTCCTTATGTATTCACCATTTAAAGTTACTTGATCCTCGGCAAGATTGTTACCAGAACCAGCAACGATTTGTGGTTTATAACAAGTGTCTATACCAGCATCAATGTGCCACTTATAGAATTGTCCTTCTCCATACTGTGTGTATTGAATATTTCCACCATCAATCTCTGTCAGATCATAGCAAAAATTCTCACGATTTACCTTGTCAATGTAGTACCACAACCAACCACCAATCCAGTGAGAGGTTGGAACCCATACATTTTTGCTATTACGAATGACTTTATCTACTTCTGCACCCATGATTTGAGAATCTTGTGCCTGTTCATCAAATCTTTTAAGGTCTTTTTCGATAATTTCTACAATGTCAGTTGGCATCTCAGTCATGTGCCAACATGTTAAATACGCCATACTTGAATAATATCCTTCAGGTTGATTATATAGTAAAGTATCAAAGATGTCAATAATTTATTCTTCAGATGATTCCTGTAAGAGAGCAATGAGTGCTAGTTTTTGCTCACGAGTTAGGGATTCGAAAGGATCTGATTCTTCAACTGGTTCTACTACTGTTGGATGATCGTTTTCAATTGGATGACAACACTCATCATCACACACAGCAGTACATCCTTCTGGTGGAGACCATACAGAAGTGTCTCCGTCCCATACAACGCGATTAATACACTTGCCTTCTGAATTTAAGATTGCGTAGATCATTTTTTTACCTCCTTATTTTACCATGCCCAAACACGGATTCGACCGTCGCCGCCGTTTCCGCCAGCGCCAGAATCGCCTTGACCGTCAAACGATGCGCCACCACCGGCGCCACCACCACCTATCGCTGCATTACCACCAGCACCAGCATCTCCAGTTTTATTCGGAGCACCGCCGCCAGCACCACTAAGTCCACCGGCAGAAATGCTTCCACCCGATTCACCATCAGTCGATCCAGCATTATTGGTGAATGGAGCATCAGAAGGATTCCAACCTCCAGGAGTTGCTAGATAACTAGTAGTGTTATATGCAGCACCGCCACCACCGCCAGCGCCGCACCAGCCTTGAAAACCACCGGCTGAAGCGTAAATCTGTGGATAATTATTGGTGCGGGACCCGCCGGGTCCTAGATATCTGAAGTTATTGTAAGCTGAATATTGTCCCCAGGCAACTGGGACTGTGTTGTTGTAAGGATTAGTCCCAACACTGTCATCGTCACCACCTTTACCTTTTGTTCCAAAACCACTAGTAAGGTGAGATCCAAATGATGATGTGCCACCATCTGTACCATCATTACCATTTGTACTATCCGCTGTAACAGAAGCTCCACCGGTTCCGCCAGCGGCAATAGTAATTGACTCTGTTGATCCTAGAGAACTAGCAGCAAAAATTTTCTTAGTTATAGGACTTCCCCAACCACCTGATCCACCATTGGTTCTAGTATTGGAAGCACCTTTTCTTCCACTACCGCCGCCGCCCCCGCCGCCGATAACTTCGACTTCAACCCAGGTTACACCAGCAGGTTTTGTCCAAGTTCCGTTAGATGTAAATTCTTGGAAATCAAGTGAAGAACCACCACCAGACCCAGTAATACCTTGGGTGCCTTGTGTTCCAGATCCAGTAGTACCTTGAATTCCTTGAACTCCCTGGGAACCAACAACTCCCTGAGTACCTGTGGTTCCTTGTCTTCCTTCAGTACCTTGAATCCCGTATCCCTGAACACCCTGAGTTCCTGTGTTTCCTTGAATGCCCTGAGTTCCTTGAGCACCATCGGAAGGTCCTTGAAGACCCTGCACTCCTTGAATCCCTTGGACACCAGATGAAGGTCCTTGTGTTCCTTGAGTACCTTGAGTGCCTAGATTCGATCTAACCCAAGACGATCCGTTCCATTGCCAGGTAGTACTATTCGCACTATAAGTTTGATTTAAACTTGGATTATCTGGAAAATTAAGTGCAGGCATTATTCAACTTTTTAGAAATATTTATTAGAGAGCAACTGCATATGCAATTGCTATGGCTTCAGAAACTCCACCACCACCGCCACCTGCTCCAGAAGGACCTTGAACACCCTGAGCACCTTGAGCACCACCAGTGTCACCCTGAATACCTAAAATACCTTGAGCACCCTGAACGCCAGCGCCCGTAATACCTTGAACACCCTGAGTACCATATGTACCCTGAAGACCTGTTATACCCTGTGTTCCTTGAGTACCAGCACCTGTAGTACCTTGAGCACCTTGAGCACCATCAATACCTTGAATTCCCTGAGTGCTGCCGCCACCACCACCAGAGAATATCGAACCATTTTGATAAAGGTCCCCAGTGAAATATATGTCTCCAGCAACAGTTACACCAGTACCAATAGTTTCAAGTTTCTTAGTATCCTTGTGATAAAGTTCGGCACTTCCAGATCCAGTGAACACTGCCGTTCTTCCACTGCTACCAAGATAAGTACCAGATACGCCACCACTTGAGATAACTACATCACCAGAGGTTCCACCAGAATCATTAGACTGCAGATGCAAATCATTACTAGCATTAGCAGATACCTTGAGTGCTGATGATTGTGGAGTTAATCTCCCTTTTAGAGAACCACTAAATTTGACATCTAAAGCACTATTAGTGGTAGATCTATCAATAATAACTCTATCACTAAATGTAGAAAGACCAGTTGCAGTTACACCACCAGTAATACTTACACCAGCACCAGTTGTTCTGATTCTACGAGTATTATCATAATAAAGAATACACGATCCATCATCAATATACTGTGCTTTTATTTCCGTTCCTGCTTGATTATTGAATATAATCTGATTTGCCTTAATAACTAAAGACCCGCTGGCATCTTCTTCCGAGAAGACAGTGTGACCACCTTGGGCTGCTGGCAATTTATAAATTTGCATTCGATCGCCAGCACTAGATCCAATGTTCAAAACATTGTTATTATTTCCATCTAGTGTTCTAACAACAATATTATTACCATTGGTATCTAAATCACCACCGAGTTTTGGTGTAGTATCTTCAAAAATACTAGAGATTCCAGATCCACCACCGCCACCACCACTTGAAACATTAGAACTGGTGAAGACCGCATTACCCATATAATCATGGGCTGAGCACTGATAATGTAGAACTGCTGGTGTGGTATCTGTGATTGTTATCTCAGTATATGCACCAGAACTTCCTGCAGTTCCTGCTGTTGTTACGTTAGTTGTGTATTGAGTGGTCTTGTCTGCAGTGGTATAAAAACGTAGAGGGTGAGTACTATTAGAAGAATGACTTTGATCAAATCTATAAGTTCTACCAGGCTGAAGATATAAGAAAGGAGATTCAAAACCAGTCTCTACATTCCTTCTTAAATAATAAGCACTAGAAGATCCTTGGCCACTATATCTGTGATTACCACTCTTAGATTGTACAGATACATTAAAAATTACAGTACCACTGTTATGTTTTGCTGCAATAAATTCTGAATATGATAGTTGAGAAGCTGATGCTATGCCAGTTACATTAATTCCATCAAATGTAGTTTCTAATTTTATCGATGATGAAGTGGGGTCTCCATGATAAAGTGTAACTCCATTATCATTATCAATAACTAATCTCTGTTCATAAAGTCCTACACCTTGTCCAGGAGTAGCTCCCCGCCCAAAGGTAAACGTACCGCCTCTACCATATAATTCCCAGTCACTATTTCCACCGGTTTGATATACATGTGCGGTTCGACCAACGCCTAGAATTTTACCATGAACAAGAGAATCCGGAATTAAAAATGAAAGTCCATTACCAAATGTAGAAACACCAGAGACATTTAATTGCTCAAAATTACCATCTAGAGCATAAGCAGTCCTCCACTTATTACTGCTAGTACCAAAATCTACTTGCTTATTTACTTGTGGAGATAAAACTCCTTGGTCTGATAGACTAATTAATGCTGTGGAAGTTCCGTTATATTTTCTTGCAATATTTAATGCAACTGACGATCCAGAAGTATTCGGAACTGTAAAAAGAAATCCGTTTGTAGCAGGACCAGAAACGTCTCTGGTTAGTTCAATTGCAGGACCAACTGATCTAAAAAATGTAGTGACACCAGAAACATTTAATCCAACAACACTCGCATCACCCTTAACATCGAGTTTTGCTATTGGATTTGTCGTACCTATACCAATATTTTTACTGGCAGACGTGGCAATTATACTTGCACCGACACCAACGTCTAAACCATCTTTTACTATAAAATTCTTATAATCGGCCAAGGTACTGTTCCCCCATATATTCTGGGTTTTTATACTTTCAAGTATTTAGTTAATAATTATATGTGTAAGTTCCTAGCACTCTAACAACATAACTGTCAGAATTTCCAACCCCAGTATTATTAACAAGAAGTCTTATAGAACCTGAGTCTCCATTCGAATCAAGATCAAAAGAAGCAATCGGAGAAGTTAAATTCTCGCCTTGACATACCGTTCCATATTCAATAAATGAAATTCTATTGGATCCTTCACTGGCGACTAGAAGTTTTGATATTTGTTGATCATTTCTACCTCCAAAACTGGTATTAGTAGGATAGATTGAAATAATCATTTCAATTGTAGATGGCAATGTTCCACTTGTACCAACGAGAGATATTCCCGTTGATCCTACTCCAACACCACCTTTCCATGAAGAAGTGGAAAACTCAGTTGGGTCGTACTGACCAGCACCAACAGAAAAATATCCAAACTGGGTTGCATTTACACTATTGTCAAAGCCTTCATAACGATAAAGACTACCATATACTGAACCAGTTACTGTTCCACTTAAAGAAGATATTAATCTATTGTTAGTAGCATCATATTTAAGAAATGCATCGCCATATAAACTCTGACGAGAACTTGCAGTAATATCTCGTACAAATGGAATATAGCAACTAGTATCAGTAATATTGGTGCCTGCAAGTTTAACAGTATCATCAAATGCAAATGTTATTGCTTTAGAGAAAGTAGTTCCAATTCCAGCAGAAGCAACTGATTTTGTAGTAATTGCTATTCCAGCTCCAGCAATTATCTCAATTGGTTCCTCACCAGATGCAGAAAGAGTGTCTTCCCCATTAACATACCAAGGATTAAATGTACTTCCAAGATCAACAAAGGCAGTTCCACCACCCTCATCAGTAACATTAAATCCACTACCATTATTAAATTGAATCTCGCTTACATTACTTACTGTTACGTTTGTGGCACCACCTTGACTTGCAACTTCCTTAACAGTTAAGGCAGTACCGCCTCCACCACCCTGGAAGAATACGGTAGCAATACCACTATAATCTCCAGATCCAAAATACGCTGTTGAAACACCAGGACCACTAAAATGTATTGATGTAGCTGCAACTCCTGCTCCAGAAATCGCATCCGTGCGAATTCCAATAGGAGCTGTAGGTCCTGCAGATTCAAATGTTATGATATCAATAATATCACCAACAGATGCTCCAATATCAAGAACTACACTTGTTCCATTAGTTGCAGTATAATCTGCCGGTGTTAAACGAACACCATTTAGATATACATCAATGTCTGTACCATCAACATACGTTGCTGCAAATGTTTGTTGTCCAGCAGTTGCAGTGTAATTAAATTCAGATCTATTGTAAGTAGTTCCCTGAGTACCTTGAGTACCCTGAGTACCCGTTGTACCTTGAGTACCATAAGTACCCTGAGCACCAGTAATTCCTTGAATACCTTGAGTTCCATCAGTACCTTGAGTACCTGTCGTTCCTTGAGTTCCTGTTGTACCCTGTGCTCCAGTGGTTCCTTGAGCACCATTGGCACCTTGAGTTCCATCAGTACCTTGAGTACCTGTCGTTCCTTGAGTACCTGTGGCACCTTGAGTACCATCAGTACCTTGAGTACCTGTCGTACCTTGTGGTCCAGTGGTTCCCTGAGTTCCATCAGTACCCTGAGTTCCATCAGTACCTTGAGTACCTGTCGTACCTTGTGGTCCAGTGGTTCCCTGAGTTCCATCAGTACCCTGAGTTCCATTAGTACCTTGAGTACCTGTTGTACCCTGTGCTCCAGTGGTTCCCTGTGCTCCAGTGGTTCCCTGAGCACCATTGGCACCTTGAGTTCCATCAGTACCCTGAGTACCTGTGGTGCCTTGAGCACCCGTATCACCTTTGTCTCCAGTTCTAGCAAAGGTGATAATAACGTCATCATCATTAGAGAAAGAAGTTACGCTTCCAGAAACATGTGAGCAACTGACTGTAAAGTATCCAGTATTCTCAGTGACACTAGAAATAGTGAAAAGAACAAAATTGTCTGCATTTAGACGAGTAGAAATTCTAAAATGACCCTTTATAGTAGAAGTAGAGTCATCAATAGTTCTTAAGAATGGTTGTATATCGGTTTGATTATTGTCGCTATCATCAATATAAAGGTTTGTTGAAGAACTAAATGGAAATCCATTAACCTTTAATTTTCCTGTTCCTGGATCACTATTAGAAATATTAGTACTAAAAGTGTAATCAAAGGTAGCACCACCAAAATTTCCATCAGTACCTTGAACCCCCGTCGTACCTTGAGTTCCATCAGTACCTTGAGTACCTGTTATACCTTGAGTACCATCAGTACCTTGGATTCCAGTGGTTCCTTGAGTTCCATCAGTACCTTGAGTACCTGTTGTACCCTGTGCTCCAGTGGTTCCTTGAGCTCCAGTGGTTCCTTGAGTTCCATCAGTACCCTGAGTACCTGTAGTACCTTGAGTTCCATCAGTACCCTGAGTACCTGTAGTACCTTGAGGACCTTGAGGTCCTCGAAGTCCTTGGGAACCATCCGTACCCTGAACTGAAGGTGCCCATTCGACACCACTACCAGTCGATGTAAGAACAGAAGCGGCAGCACCTACACTTCTGTTGTTATCATAAACTATACCAGGAAGATTAACAGGAGACTTACCTTGATATCCCATTTAGTGTATCCCCCTATCAAGTTTGTTCAAGAACACTTACGATAACATCTACACTTGATGCAGTGCTTGAAGTTACTTGTATTTTATCACCCGTCTGCAAAACAATCTTATTTCCGGCATTAAAATCATATAATGACCCATCAGGAATCAAAATTCCCTTTACAATATAAACATCATCAGCAGAAACATCTGCTTTATCAATCTGAACATCAGCAGTTACAGAAGACCCAGTTCTATTCGAAACGCAGAAGCCAATCACAGTAGCAGTTGTTGCACCCGGAACAGTATAAACGTCTTGCGTTACGGTGCCAATCGATGCTTTAGTATAACTTTTAAAAGTGTTTGCCATTTTTTATTATCCTAATGCGATTGCCAACGCGATTGCTTCATCACTTGCAGTAGTAAGTACACTGACTCCATCTATCTGAACATCCGTCGAACTATTTATACTACCGTTTGCGTCTAGACCACCTGTAATGGTTACACCAACACCAGTGGTTTCAAGTGTCTTATTATTATTGTGGTAAAGTTCTATAGCACCACCACTAAAGAATTTAGCTAAAGTAGAAGTCTTGGTGGTAAATAATATATCACCACTTGTAGTATTATTCTTAATGGTAAGATCACCACTTCCATTAAAAGTCAAAGCATCAGAACTGAGAGATGTTCTATTTGAACCTCCTGTAGCATGAACTTCAATCCTATTTTGGAAGTACGAAAGACCAGTAACACCGAAAGTACCTGCTACTGATACGTTGTCATGGAACGTAGAAACACCAACAACATCTAATCCACCACCAGTAACTCGAAGACCAGCACGAGCAGTGGCAATACCAATCGAATCTTGGTTGGTAACATTCTCATAAGTAAGATCACCAAGAACTGTTACGTTTCCACTGAACTCGGCACTAGTAGCAGTAAGAACACCAGATACATTTACATTATCTAATTCGGTATGACCAGTTACATCAATACCACCAGCAGTGGTTTCAAACTTAGTAGAACCATTATGATTTAACTTAACTGATCCTCCACCAGTTGCATAGATTGCCGTTGTTCCACCAGCAACCTGAACTTCAAAATCATCTCTAGATTTAATAACAATATCATCTCCACCAGGACCCTCACCAGCCGTAGTGGTTTCAATAATAAGATCTCCTTCTCTATTAGTAATAGAACTATTAGTTCCGTCATGTTTAATGGTTAGATCCTGCGAAGAACCGAAAGTTACATAAGAACTATCTGGAAGCGAAAAATATCCAGGAGATGAATTCCATGATGCAGTATAAGTATCACCCCTAAAAGCAACATAACCCTCAGCGTTAATTCCTTGAGAGAATGTAGAGATTCCAGAAACACCTAATTGATTTGAGAAAGTAGTTCCAGTGACAGTAACACCAGCACCAGTGGTTTCAAATGTTTTACCTCCACCATAATATAATGATACGCCAGCATTATTGGCAGCGTACAGCATAGTGGTGCCATCTTCATCTGCTAGATAAAGATCACTACCACGAATCTCTAATCTCCCAGATCCAGATTCGTTAATATAACTGCTATTTGTTGCAGAGTCATGATAAATCTGTAAGTCTTGACCAGCACCAAATCTTAGTCTGTCGTCATCACCAAGATTTACATTACCTTGGAATGTAGAAACACCAGTTACATTTAACTGACCAGTCGTTGTGGTTCCAACGATGTTGACACCCGATGTAGCAGTTTCAAATTTCTTAGAGTTGTCGTAGTAGAGTTCTACTGCTCCGTTTGTGGTGAATTTTGCTTTGGTTTCCGAAATTGACCCATCAGTAATAACAACATCATTATTACCACCAATATATAAACTTCCAGTTCCAGCATCAGTAATATTACTGCTTGATCCATTATGCCAAATCTGTAAGTCATTACCATCACCAAGATTAATCTTATCATTATCACCAAGGAATACATTGTCATTAAAGGTGCTGACTCCAACTACATCTAATCCACCACCAGTAATTCTTAAACCAGCACGGGCAGTAGCAAGACCAACAGAATCAACGTCAGTAACGTCCTCATAAGTCAAATTACCAAGAACGCTTAGGTCTCCAGTAATTACTGCACTAGCAGCAGTAAGAACACCAGATACATTTACATTATCTAATTCGGTATGACCATCAACATCAATGTCAGCATTAAGATCAATATCACCAGTGAATACTGAAACTTGCTGATTGTTAATTCTAAATGCTTCAGATCCATCAGTATTAAATCTAATAGTTCCATCAGATCCAGTATCATCAAGAGAAATCGAAGTATCACCCTTTTGTAATGCAGATACTTGGAGAACGGATGCCGTTAGAATTCCACTAACATTTAAATTACCAGTAATATTAGTCTCACTGGATCCACCAGGATCAATAGTGATGTCACCAGAAGTCGATGAAAATGTGTTAGCAGCAAGTTGAAGGTTGCCAACAGTTAAACTAGTTGGAGTAATTAAAGTCTGATTGGATCCACCATCAGTAACGACAAGGTTTCCAACATTCTCTAGGTCGTAAGATGTAGAAGCAAAACTTACTTGACCTGTTTCTTGATTAATGTAAAGAGAATCACCTACGCGGAAATCTCCACCTTGGTCAATACTTACAAAAGAAACTTGACCACTGTTAAGTTCAACTACCTCGTTTGCCTGAATAACTGTGGTTGGATCATTGGACATATCCTTTCCAGATCCAACATGGTTGAAGTTCATGGCAAAGAGTCTTAACTGAACTCCTACACCATCAGCAACTACACCCTGAGATCCGTATTCAACAGCACAACCAACCGAGCGCATTTCTGCACCAAACATGGTGTAATCAGCAAAACTGATTGCACTAGCAATACCAGTGAAAGTAGTACCATCAGACTGATAAAACTCAACTCTTTGAGTGGTTCCAATACCTACCGAAGTAAATGTCCCATATCCTTTGCCACTAATCTTGGCATAAGGATCATCATAATTTGTAATTGTTCCGACAGCAACTACAGAACCACCAGAATCAAACAACTTAACAACATCATTAACTGATGGTGTAACACTTGGTGTTCTAAACTTAAGTCTTGCTTCGGCAGTTCCAGCAATACCAACTGTTCCCGAAGTACCTACAATAGCTTGAGAAGAGAAATAATGGAAGCAATTCAAATACTCTGCACGAGCACCGTTCGTGAGAACAACACCTTTATTATTTGGAGTGAAGAAGGTAACCTCATTAAAGAGCATACCTGCTTCTAATGAATTACTTGCTACCTTAGATCCATCAACTAACGCACCACGACCAGCAATGTAACTAGTTGGTGGTGAATCTGCAGTATCATAACCATAAGGATCAGTGAAACTAGTAGATGATCCCTTGTTTAAAACAGTTACTCTCTGGATATAAGGACTTCTAGTCGTGATTGCGATACCAGTTGCATAAGAGAATACATAACCAGTATCATCAGTAGAATTATAAAATCCATCTTTGACTGTAAAATCTTCAACTGTGGAAAGATCATTTAGTAAGAGAATATTATTTGTCTTTGTAGCATCGGTTGGTTTAATAGTTGTTGCTCTAAGACCCGCACCCTTTAGAGTAACTCCTCTAGGAACTGTAAGGGGAACTGTCTCTTCATATGTACCAGAAGAAACATTAATTATATCCCCATCTGCTGCTACACTTAATGCTTGAGCAATAGTAAGATATGGTTCATTTATATTATCACCACTATTCGAATCGCTACCTGTAGTGGCAACATAATAAGTCTTTCCAAGTGCATTGAGATCCCCATCAAATCTGGTTGCAGTTGCAACACCAGATACATTCAATGCATCTAACTCAGTATGACCATCTACATCTAGATCAGCATTTAGATCAATATTATTATTAAAAGTAGAAACTCCTACTACATCTAGACCACCATCAGTAATTCTTAAACCAGATCTAGCAGTAGCAATTCCTACAGAATCGACATTAACTACATCCTCATACTTAAGAACACCACCTACTGTAAGATCACCACTGAAAGTTGCGCTAGTAGCAGTGAGAACCCCAGCAATATTAACGTTATCGAGTTCGGTATGACCATCAACGTCTAAATCACCATCGACATAAAGATCACTTTGGAAAGTACCAACACCAACGAATGTGGAAACACCAGAGACTCTTAGAGTATCAAGTTCAGCATGACCATGTACATCTAGATCAGCATTGAGATCAATGTTTCCTGAGAATGTAGAAACACCAGAGACTCTTAGAGCATCAAGTTCAGCATGACCATTTACATCCAGATCAAATGTGGTAACAATACCACTAATATTAACGTTATCAAGTTCAGTATGCCCATCTACATCGAGATCACCATTGAGATCAATGTTTCCTGAGAATGTAGAAACACCAGAAACGTTTAAGTTATCAAGTTCGGTGTGTCCATCTACATCTAAATCACCATTAAGGTCTGTGTTTCCTGAGAATGTAGAAACACCGGATACTCTTAATTGATCTACTTCAGCATGACCAATTACATCAAGCGTATCAATACCATTATTAAAAGTAGCAACACCAACTACATCTAGACCACCATCAGTAATTCTTAAACCACTTCTCGCTGTGGCAATACCGATGGCATCAACGTTAATTACATCTTGATAAGTAAGAGTTCCACCAATTGATACATTACCACTAAACTCAGCACTACTAGCAGTAATAACACCAGTTACGCTCATGTTCGTAACTGTTTGTTGATTAACCTGGAAGGTTGTTGCAGTAAGTAATCCTACGTTAAACTGGTCAGCTTCAATACCAGTTGAGTGAAGGAAAGAACTACCAATTCTAAATCCATCACTATCAATTGTTGCTGCAGTTCCTACAGTAATTTTATTTTCATTTGGGTCAAGAGTAATAGTTCCCGATCCAACGGAAAGAATGCCTACTACTCTTGCATCACCATTAACATATAGTTGTGTTCCCGCAGCACCAACAGCACCAACTTCTAATGTGTATCTTGGCAGAGTCGTTCCGATACCAACACTAGTGACTCCCACCGTAGCAGAAATGCTTACCTGTGAGACATCACCCTGTTTATCGTAATTTAGAGCTCTTGCTACTTGAGATAACTCAGAAGGAAATGCCATGGAAGGTTTTTAGTTATTTATGGTTACTCAGTATCAAAGAAGAACATATGAAATAGTCTAGAATCATACTTATCGTATCCAAAATATTTAGATGCTGTGTGGGGACACTTGGCATCCCAGATTACCAATCTATTAAAAACATTGGCGACAACATCAATGTGATCCCATGGTGTGGGATCTAAATGTTTGTTCCTCCAAATGATGTCGGATCCCTCAGTACTTACATGTCTAATGCGTGTTTCTTTATGAGAAAGTAAAGAAGTGCCACATTCATACGGTGCATCTGGTGTCAGATAAACAGTCGCTGCCCAAGTCTGAGCATCGGCATGATAAACCAGAGCATCTTCACAAGTACAGTGCTGGAACCTAGCACACATACCATGAACATCTGTCCAATTAGTAATTCTCCTCCCCATAATGGATTCAAATTTTTCTTTAGTTCCAGTAACTTCATACTGATGCTCAGTTCTCCTACCTCGGTGATAATCACTAAAGTGATAGTCTAAGGAAAGAGCAAAGTTTCGAATAGCAATTGGATCTTCATAAAAGTTTTCAACAACCCAAAGAGTGGGATTTGGGTTTTGATTTAATTTTGCATCTCCTAGGAAATATTTCATGTCAGTTCTGGGGGTTTAACGGCATTCTCACAAAAACGGCAGAGATTAAAGCATTGGAAGTTATCTGGGATAACATCTTCATAAGATTGTTCATAGAGATTTCCAAGAATATGCTCAAGACCATAGTCCATACAACAGAGTGATACATCACCATTTGGGAGCATCACATTGTGATACATCTTCTCAAGACAACCACAGGTCATCTCTTGCTCACCATGATAAATGGAACGATACTCATCCTTGCGATTGAGTAGTTCTGGTTTCATAATACTTTCACCAAGAAGATTTCCTGCTCTAGACCACATAGCATATACGGGAGCATCCGTGAAAACATGTCGCACACTTTCATGTACTGTTCCCATACACATAGTAGTAAAGTTATTGATCTGGGGCCAAACTTTACTGAAGTGTTCGATCACTTCAATGTATCTCTTAGTGATAGGATGCTTTGCTTTTCTTTCTTGATCGGGTAAGTGAAGAACAAATCCACCATTTGGTCCACCAGCAAAAGGAATGTGTTTGATGCGATCAATATCCTCAATACTCATGCCAATACCAGTGGTAAAGATTGAGATGGGATGACCCTTTTCATGAGCATAAAGAACCATATCAGTGCAGTTCTTATTCAACCAAGGTTCAGTAAATCCAGCAAAGGTTACACGAACTTCTTGTGGAAGTTTATCAACTGCTTTCTTGAAGTTATCGAGCGTCATAAAACGCTCACCTTTGTAAGACTTTTGAAGAGTTCTTTGTGGGCAGAAGACACAATCAACTACACAACCGTTTTGAGTGTCGATAGAAGTGGTGAATTCCATCGTTGGGGCAATAGAGTTTTTCCACTTGTCTTTTGGTTGCTCTCTATTGTCAATGTATAGATTGATTTGTTCATACTTTTCAATGAACCAATCATCCCATAAAGCCCACTTCATATCAACATAGTCGATAGAATAGATTTCATGTTTTGGAAATTCTCTGAGATAAGTATCCCTAAACTTTCTAAACTTAACTTTGTTTTCTGGAGTATCTAGGTGCCACTCACCAGCAATCTTACTGACATTTTTGCGAATCCAATCCATATTTTCATCATTGAAAATATCATACTCACCACCTTCACAATCAGTCTTAAGAAAATCAATTTTTGGAATATTATTTTCCCTAACAAAATTCATAAAATTAACAGATGGAATTGTATTCTCATTTTCATCCTCAGAGGCATAAACAAGACTCTGATTAAAAAGACCACATGTTTTTAATGAACCATCTTCTGGTCCAATTGCTTTATTTGTAAGAACAGTATTACTATCCTGCACATTTTCAACAAGATCTTTGAAAAGATCTGGGTGTGGTTCAAAGCAATAAACCTTTGCTGGATTTTGTTCTTTGATTAAATGTACAAATGGACCAACACTCGAACCAATATCAAAAACAATATCTCCTTCTTCTACCTTAAAGAATTTTTGATAGACATTATCAACAAAAATTTCTTTTTCGACAGTTCTCTTAAACCATTCGTTATTTGCAGCATGTCCCCAATTGAAATCTCTCAATCTCTTGGGTAGATAAACTCGATGGAGATCTTTTCCAGTATCTCCCAGTTTTTGGAGATTGTTTTTAACTGCAGTTAAATGAATTTCATCCAGAGGATAGTTCAAGAAAAGATCTTCAAGAATATCTCTAGCTTCATTGCACAGTCCAACCCACCATGCTGCTACTGCTTTTTCAAAACGAATACCATAATATCCAGGATATTCAACATCAACACCAAGTTTTTCTTCTGGATCTTTATCGGCAACTTTCTCACCGATAGAAGCAATCAAAAATGCATCGTGATAGTTCTCTTCTCTTTCATAAAAGCGACTCAGAAGAAAATACCCTTCAGGACGATTTGGCATAATTGTCAAACCATGCTGATACAATCCCTTAACGGTAAAGTTTCTACACCCCTGCTTACTGAAACAAATGCCAGCACGAAGAATACATTGATACTTAATAATATCTTGATCGGTTCTCTCTGCTGCTCTCAAATAGTAGGAGACTGCAGATGCTGTTTGATTAAGTTTATCGTAATAGATTGCCAGATTTAAATTGTTATCAACATTTTCTGGATCGGCAATAAAACTATAAAGCAAATTGCTCAACATTTTATCATTCATTAGTCAAAAACTCCTCCAAAACAGTCTCAGGAAACTTAAGCAAATAGGCAGCATTATCTTGGAATCCAAAAGTCATGAGCATATTTTCCTTATGTATGGCAAGACCAACGCAGAACTCTACGTGACCACCCATGATAAAGAACTTGTTTGACCACTTCACAAGATTAAAATCTTTATCCCAGAAAAGAACTCTGTGATAATAAACAGCATCTTTTCTACCAACTTCACTCTTGAACAAATCAACTTCATGAGTGATAGCAACATACCCACCTTTCCAAGGAATGACCTGAGATCCTCCACGAGGATACCCATCCATGTTTTTACCTTCCCTTGTGAATAGTTGTTCAGAAGTTCCAGTTGTAGGATTAACTTTAACCAGTTCTGTCGGATTGCTCCACTTAATATAGTGGTATGGCATATCAGTAACTGGCATCCAATTCTTTTCACAATAAGAATTTGGATCTAGTGGTGGTTGAATTCTTGTTTGTGATACTTGCTTTACGGCATTGTTCTCAACAACAAGTTCGCACAATTCCATTCTTCCTGTTCCAACAGTGTCCTCATCTCTACGGACACCAGAATAGAATAGTTTGTTACCCCAACGGAAAAGACGAGCATCTTCTAGACCAACAAAATCCCAGAGCTCCTTGTCTGGAAACTTTGATGTATCTACTTTGTTGCAGCGAACAACATCATAATTATCATTCAATTCCAAATAATAATTCCAAGTTCTAAGATGAATATCATCCTCAGGATGGACATAAGTCAGAGGACCATACTGATGTTGAAATAATTTTTCTTCGGAATGGTAGAAAGTATAATTAACAGATCTAAGATTAACCATAACCTTATCACCATCAACAAAAACTGATGGGTTCATCAAACCCAGACCACCAGTTAAGTTGGGATCAACAATTAAAGGATGTATAGATCCACCCTGCTCAATGGCAGATTGTGCGAATATCTTCATTCAATGAATACTATTTCTCAGTCACATTATATATTAGATTATCAAAAGTGTCAATCGCGTGGAGTTTCTGGTTCTGGATCTGGAATTACTGGTTCTACTTCACCTCTTTCCAATCTAGCATAATAGTCCTGATATTCATTAACTCTTGCTTGGAAAGCATCCTCAGTTTCTTTAGCATATCTATCTTTAACTGCTTGAATTCTAGCAGTCATTGCATCAGAAAATGCACCAGCTTTGAAGAGATCGTCCAGTTGTTCGGTGATATCTGGATACTCTTCTTTTCTTTTTTCACCATATCTCATCAATCCCGAATTTTCAGGAATTGATTTTGTTCCAATCTCTTTAATCAAAGAATCTTCGCCTTCATCAAAGTAAGCCATTTGTTTTCTCCTCTGTATGGTTTATTAAATTATTTAATTAGGTTAATCTCCAACGGATCATTACACGTCCAGGAGCACCATTTCCACCGAAGTTTGGATGTCCATAAGATGGACCGTTGTGATAACTACCAGCACCACCACCAGCGCCTGTTCCAACAATAGCATCAAGTTCTTTAGATCCAGCACCGTTTCCAAGTGGTTCTACACCTGTTACCATATTGGTATAAGGTTGTGTAGGAGTAGATCCAGATCCTCTACCACCACCATATCTTCCGTTTCCAGCAACCTCAGAAGAGTTTCCTCCTCCTCCGCCACCACCAGCGATATATTCTGCAGATCCTGTTCTCCAAGGTACTGCAACACCAACGCCACCCCATCCGTTTCCTGGAGATGATGTAGGAGCAGAACCACCAGCACCACCAGCACCACCGCCACCAGCACCAGTCCAAGTGTTTGCATTATTTCCGCCCGCATTCCCATATCCCTTAACAATACCCGTGTTCATGTATGGAGTATTATTAAAGGCAGTGATAGGCATTGGGGATGGGTCATATCCTGCCTGAGTTGGGTTCCATTGACCACCAAGATAAGTTGGGTTTGTTGGAAGTCTATATCCTTGTGCAGCGCCGCCGCCAGATCCACCTCTTACATCAATTCTCTGATAGGAGCTACTGAATCCACCCTCTGTAGATCCACCACCACCACCATCAGCAACATATGGTAGTGGAGATGCTGGTGGTCCTTCAATGTAAGAAGGAAGTCCTCTTTCTCCAAATCCACCAGGATAATATCCTCTTCCTTTACCACCACGTCCTACTCTAATATAATAGTTTCCAGCAGGTAAATCAACACCTCTACCAATAACAACTCCGCCTGCTCCACCGCCACCATTTCCATTTGTGGAGTGGAACATGCCGCCGGCACCACCACCACCAATAATCATGAAATCAACTCTGATTTTACTATTAACTGTTAGTGTTCCATCACCCCAGAAAGTTCTCGATTCATACTGATATCCATTTTCAGTATAGGTATTAACTTCACCACCAATAACACTAGCAGCGTATCCAACTGGTTGAGTAACTCCACCAACCGTAATACCATTACTATAACTAACACCACCAGCAACATCCAGTGTTCCATCAACGTTTAGAGTTGTTCCTGATGGAATAGTAACCTGAGAACCAGTTCTGCCTTGGATACTATCGACTCTTAATGTAGACATTCTTTCTTCCGTTTACGGCAATTTTGTTAAAACTATTTATAATTATAAAACTAATACACAGGTATCGTCAACCGTAACGGTGACTCCATTTTCAATATCATATGTAATATCATCTTGCAGATATGATGGAATTTTTCCATATCCGACTTTTTGCATTCCACCCAATGTAATACTAGTTTGGAACACTGAGCGAATGTTATCATCAAAAGAGTCACCTCTAAGTAAATTAGTTCCACCAATTTCTCTACCATAGTAGTTCATATCAAAATCAGTTTTATCTGTTATGGCAAGAACACATCCATCATCAACATAAACAGTAACACCACTCTCAATATCAACTGTCGATGATGGGTGAGTAAAGACTTCACCAAACTTTTGGGGAGATCCGATCGTGGTATTAGTATCAAACCCACCATAGTGAGTGAATAATACCTTATTAATTTGTTCTATGTTACGAACATCAGGATCAATGGTAATATCAGCTCTCGATCCAGTAATTGCAAATGTATTTCCAACACCAAGGAAGTTTAGTGTTGTCAGTGGTCCATAAGAAACAGGAGATCCATTAGAACTAATACCAATATTATATCCTTGAGTTGCTGTTACATAACCAACCAAGGAGACTTCATTGGAAGAAGCAAAATATCTCAGATTATTTGAACCAGTTGCAACGTTAGATGAGTTCTTGAAAAGAATCTGGTTAGCACTAGCGACAACTGGTCCAGGAATACCTTGAGTACCCTGTGTTCCATTAGTTCCTTGTCTTCCCTGAACGCCCTGAGCACCGGTAGCACCCTGAGCACCAGATGTTCCCTGTCTTCCCTGAATACCTTGGATACCTTGAACACCCTGAGTACCAAAAGCACCCTGAGCACCAGTTGTTCCTTGAATACCTTGAACACCCTGAGTACCCTGCCTTCCTTGTGTTCCCTGAGAACCTGTAATTCCTTGGATACCCTGAGTACCCTGAGTTCCTTGAACACCTTGGATACCTTGAGTACCTTGAGAACCTGTAATTCCTTGGATACCCTGAGTACCCTGAGTTCCTTGAACACCCTGAGTTCCTTGAACACCTTGAGTTCCTTGAGTTCCTTGAACACCTTGGATACCCTGAATACCTTGAACACCCTGCAGAGCTGCATTAGAAATAGTCGCTTTTTTCAGATCACCAACATCAGCATCATAAAGAAGAATATAGTCACTTCCAGAAGGTTGACCAACAGTCAATTCTGCACGATTATTAATAACTCCAGCACCAACCGTAGTTAGAGAAGAATTAGTAACTCCTGCACCAAGAGTTGTAGCAGAGAGAACATCGGTGCTATTAATTTGATAAGAGTTACCACTGGTGACATTTACATCATCATTAAATGTAGAAACGCCAACTACATCCAATCCACCACCAGTAATTCTTAAACCAGAACGGGCAGTGGCAATACCAATAGCATCAACATTGACAACGTCTTCATATTTAAGAGTTCCACCAACAGTAACATCACCACTAAATGATGCAGAGGTTGCTGTTAGGAAACCAGTAATTCTTGCATTATCAAGTTCAGTGTGTCCAGTGATGTCAACACCACCAACAGTGGTTTCAAATTTCTTGGAGTTGTTGTAGTAGAGTGATACTGATCCATTGGGTGTTGCTACTAACTGATTTTCATTTCCTGTTCTCGTCCTTAAAAGAATAGAACTATCAGACCTCAATACAAGAGAACCAACATTAACATCGTCAATAATACTATTAAGTCCATCGTGGAAAATCTCTAAATCTCCACCATCACCCAATCTTATCTTATCATTATCACCAAGATTTACATTACCTTGGAATGTAGAAACACCAGAGACGTTTAAGTTATCAAGTTCAGTATGCCCATCAACATCTAAATCACCATTAAGATCAGTATTACCAGTAACCGTAACAATACCAGAAGCAGAAATATTTCTTGTGGTGATATCTTCACCAAGAGATGCTCCACCATCAACAACAAGATCAGTTACATAAAGTGTCTTAGCATATGCATCATTTTGGAAAGTAGCAATTCCAATAAAAGTCGATAATCCAACAACTTCTAATTGATTAAATGATGCTGTTGTGGTATGAATTGTTACTCCAGATCCAACACTAATTGTATTAGTGTCTCCATTAATAGTAACAGATGAAGATCCAACTGTTAGAACACCAACGATTGATGCATCACCAGCAACATTTAGAGAATCATTAACAAAGACATCGTTCTGGAATGTTCCAATACCAGAGAAGGTAGAAAGACCAGCAACTTCAAGTTGATTGACAGATACTGTTGTGGTATGAACGGTAACACCAGATCCAACACTAATTGTATTAGTGTCTCCATTAATAGTAACAGATGAAGATCCAACTGTTAGAACACCAACAACTTGAACATTATTAGAAATGGTCAGGTCACCAGAAACAGTAGCACCAACACCAGTGGTCTCAAATTTCTTGGAGTTGTCGTAGTAGAGTTCTACTGCTCCGTTTGTGATGAATTTTGCCTTTGTTTCATTTATAGAAGCATTTGCAATAACAACTTCGTTGCTACCAGCAATATACAAATTGCCTTGTCCAGTATCAACTAAATTAGTATGAGCACCAGTGTGTCTAATACTAAAATCATCATTATCACCAAAATTTAGTCTTACATTATCACCAAGATTTGCATTTCCTTGGAATGTAGAAACACCAGAAACATTCAGTGTTCCACGAACATCTAACTTAGCAGTTGGATTTGTGGTTGCAATGCCAACATTACCATCAGAATCTATAACTGCTCTCTCCGACCCTGCAGTAAAGAATGTCAGAGCATCTTCATCTGATCCAGGAGAAGACTCTGGTTTAATATAAGTATCTCCATCAACGTCCTTAACACCACCAAGAGATCCCCAATCATTACCAGGACCAAATCCTTCAAACTGTGAATTAGTTGTATTATATCTAATCTGGCCAGTGACTGCAGTTCCTACTGCATCTTTTTCTGCATCAGTTCCAACAGGAATTTGAATAGAGTTAGTGCTATCAAAGATAACTCTATCTCTAAATGTAGAAACACCAGTTGCTTCTACACCACCGGTAATACTTACACCAGCACCAGTGGTCTCAAATTTCTTGGAGTTGTCGTAGTAGAGTTCTACTGCCCCATTTTCAGTATAAAGTAATGCGTCTTCGGTATTACTTTGATTGCGAAGACGTATAGTTGAACCAGTGATGAATATACCACCAACTCCAGTATCTTGAATAAAACTATTACTTCCACTATGATAAATCTGTAAGTCATTACCATCACCAAGTCTCAGTCTATCATTATCACCAAGATCTACATTATCACTAAAAGTAGCAACTCCTACTACATCTAGACCACCACCAGTAATTCTTAACCCAGAACGAGCGGTAGCGATACCAATAGCATCTACATTAACTACATCTTCATAGGTAAGAGTTCCACCAACAGTAACATCACCACTGAATGATGCACTAGTAGCAGTAAGAACACCAGCAATATTAACATTATCTAATTCTGTATGACCTTCAACATCTAGGTCTCCATTGAGATCAGTATTTCCAGATATTGTTGCAATGCCTGCTACAGATAAATTTCCACTAGCAGTTAAACTTCTTGTACTTAAATCATCTCCAAGAGTAGCACCACCTTCAATATTAATCGAAGGTGCTGATAGAGTTCCTCCAACAAACAGATTACCCTCAAAGGTTCCAATACCAACAAAAGTTGATACACCCGAAACTCTGAGATTATCTAATTCCGTATGACCTTCAACATCTAGGTCACCATTAGCATCAATGTTTCCAGTAAAAGTAGAAACACCAGAAACAGTAAGATTGCCTCCATTAACATCTAAACTTCCATTGATAATTGTCTTATTAGATGCTGCAGGGTCAATAGTAATATCACCACTCAGTGATGAGAAAGTCGCATCGGCAAGCTGCAAATCACCAACTGTTATACTTGTTGGTGTAATTACTGTCTGATTTAATCCACCATCAGTAACAGTCAAATTACCAGTGGTTTCTAAATCATAAGTTGTTGCAGCAAAACTTACATTACCACTTTCTTGATTGATATAGAATGCTTCACCAACTCTGAAGTCACCTTTATGGTCAATACTTACATAAGATACTTCACCATTATTCAGTTCTGTGACTTCATTTGCCTGAATAACTGTAGTTGGGTCATTAGAAAAATCTTTACCAGATCCAACGTGGTTAAAGTTTAGAGCGAATAGACGTAGATTTACACCTAAACCATCAGCAACAACACCCTGATCACCATACTCAACAGCACAACCAACTGAACGCAAGTCTGCGCCAAACATCTTATAGTCTGCAAGACTAATTGCACTGGCAATACCTGTAAAAGTAGTTCCGTCAGATTGGAAGAACTCAACTCGTTGAGTTGTACCAATACCAACGGAGGTAAAAGTGCCATATCCCTTTCCACTAATCTTAGCATAAGGTGAATTGTAATTGGTAATCGTACCAACAGCAACTACAGAACCACCAGAATCAAACAACTTAACAACGTCGTTGACTGCTGGTGTCACTCCAGGAGTTCTAAACTTAAGCCTCGTTTCTGCGGTTCCAGCTATACCTACTGTACCAGATGTACCAACAATCGCTTGAGATGCGAAGTAGTGGAAACAGTTAAGGTACTCGGCACGAGCACCGTTCGTGAGAACAATACCTTTATTATTTGGAGTGAAGAAAGTAACCTCATTGAAAAGCATTCCTGCTTCCAATGAATTTGAAGCAACTTCAGAACCATCAACCAATGCTCCACGTCCAGCAACATAAGTCGTTGGTGGATTGTCAGCAGTATCATAACCATAAGGATCAGTAGCACTAAGTGTAGATCCAGTATTAAGAACCGTTACCCTTTGAATATAAGGGCTTCTGGTCGTGATGGCAATACCAGGAGCATATGCGAAGGCATAACCAGTATCATCGGTAGAATTATAATATGAATTTCTGACAGTAAAATCTTCTAATGTTGATACATCATTCAGTAAGAAGACATTATTTGTTTTTGTAGCATCACTAGGTCTGATTGTAGTTGCTCTTAAACCAGCACCCTTTACAGTAACACCTCTAGGAACTGTCAGTGGAACTGTTTCTTCATAGGTTCCTGCCGAAATATTAATAAGATCCCCATTACCAGCAACACTCAGTGCCTGAGCGATAGTAAGGTATGGTTCGTTTATGTTGTTACCACTGTTCGAATCGCTACCTGTAGTGGCAACATAGTACGTTTGTCCAAGCGCATTGAGATCACCGTCAAATGAGGATGCGGTAAGAATGCCAGATACATTTACATTATCAAACTCGGCATGACCATCTACATCTAGATCAGCATTTAGATCAACGTTTCCTGAGAACGTAGAAACACCAGTTGCTTCTACACCACCAGTAATACTTACACCAGCACCAGTGGTCTCAAATTTCTTGGAGTTGTCGTAGTAGAGTTCTGCCGAACCGTCAACATTAAACTTTGCTAGTGTTTCAGTGTTTACCTGATTGCCAATAACTACTGAAGCATCTCCAAGTAGATTTAGATTTCCAGTTCCAGTATCTTGAATATAACTTTGTCCACCAGAATGATATATTCTTAAATCATTACCATCACCCAAATAGATTGTATCATTATCACCAAGATATACATTTCCTTGGAATGTAGAAACACCAGAAACATTTAAGTTATCAAGTTCAGTATGCCCATCAACATCTAGATCAGCATTAAGATCAATGTTTCCTGAGAAAGTAGAAACACCAGTAACACTTAAATTCCTAGTTGAAATATCATCTCCAATTGATGATCCACCTTCAACATTAAGAGCTGGTGCATATAAAGTACCACCAACATAAACATCACTTTCAAACGTACTAACACCAACGACAGTAGAAACACCAACTACATATAAAGTTCCACCCTCAATATTTCCAGCAACGTCTAAACTCTTATCAACAATAACATCTTCATAAAAAGTAGAAAATCCAGTAATGCTTAACTGGTTTGCAAAACTAGATCCAAAGACAGTAACACCAGCACCAGTGGTTTCAAACTTCTTAGAGTTATCATAGTATAGTTCTACTGAATCATTGGGTTTGAAAACTGCTATTGGTTCATCACTAGTATCCTTTCGGATAGTCATGTTTGAATCACTTTCTACAAATAATTCACCAGTATTATTTTTGATGTAACTATTAGTTCCATCATGATGTATTTCTAGATCATTACCAGCACCAATTCCCAGTGTAACATTATCATCAAGATTTACATTATCGTTAAAAGTAGAGACTCCTACTACATCTAGTCCACCACCAGTAACTCTCAGTCCAGCTCTTGCTGTTGCAATTCCTACAGAGTCAACATTGACTACATCTTCATACTTAAGAACACCACCAACGGTTACATCACCACTGAAGTTAGCGGATGTTCCATTTATTGAACCGATAAATGTTGAAATACCATTTGCAGTTAAGTTTCTAGTTATAATATCATCGCCAATCGAAGCACCACCACCAGAACCCGAAGTTAAAGCGCCAGCAATATATACATCGCTCTGAAACGTACTTATTCCAGAAACAGCAAAAGCACCACCAACAAAAGCGTCTGTTGAAGTGATAGTTGATGCTGTACCTATCTCTAGACCGTTCTTTACCCTAAAATTTTGTGTTCCCACAGGTTCACTTTCCCCCGATGGTTTTTTAGGTATTTATCAAACCTTTACTGCATCGAAGATTATATTATAAGTTGTGATACCAGAACTTGCTGGTGTGGCAAGAAGTCTTAAGTTTCCACCAGATACATCCACATCATATGTAGCAACTACGGATGTATTGTAAATTGCACCATACTCATTATAGTATGCTGTAGATCCATCATGAAGTGCAGTAATCTTAGTCGTGTGATAATTTCCACCCTCGGTCGCTTGGATTGTATAGTCTATAGAACGATAGGATGCTACTGGAACTGCAGAGTGAATTCCAATCTGTGAAGTTGTTGTTGTCTCTGCTGTTGTTGTACCATAAGAAACCCTATCATCAATAGAAATATATCCATGAACATCAAGAGATTCATTTGGAATAGTTGTTCCAATTCCAACATTATAATTGGTATGAATACCAACATATGGTGGATCTGAAGAAACCCAATAGTTACTAATTCCAGCATTGCTTGTATCAACCCACTGCTGACTATTACCATCATCATAGTAAATCTTGAGTTGACCATATACGCTATCCCACCACAGGTCTCCTGCAAGTGGTGATACTGGTGGGAACTCACCAATAACTGCTAGATTCTCACCACCATTTGTATCAACCCACTGAGTACTATCACCATCAGCATAATAAACTTTCAGGTCTCCAGTGTCACTTTCCCACCAGAGGTCGCCTGCCCTTGCACCACCTGGTGGTTCGGTTGAAACAGAAACTCTTGCACCACCAACACTATCAAGGTCAATAACAACAGTGCTTCCATATCCAGTGATACTGAGACCAGTACCAACAAAGTTAATATCAGTAAATCCAGTACCAACTCTTGCCTCTGGGGTTATAACTCCAGAAGTTGGATTTACTTCGGTAGATCCAATACCAACACCAGCAACGAATAAGATGCCATCCTTATAGAGATCACCGTTGAAGTTAATATCACCATTAACGTCCAGGTCATAATTTGGATCGGTAGAAGCAACACCAACAGGACCAGCAAAGTATGCTCCACTATCAACTTGGAATGCTTGTGCGCTAGTTCCTGTAGAAGTTCCCGTTCCTACCAGTACTGGACCAGTTGTAAATGTTGTTAATCCAGAAATGATGAGAGTATCACCATTTATATTACCTGTAAGGGTGGCATTACGTGCCGTGAATTCATCAAATACCAGATCATCAGCAACGTAAAGATCACCACCAACATAGAGATCACTTTGGAATGTACCAATACCAGTGAAAGTAGAAACACCACCAACATTAATTGGTCCAGTGATATCTACGAAAGAATTGATATCAAGGTAAGAACCAAATGTTGTTACTCCAGATATATTAACATCATCAAGTTCAGTAAGTCCATTTACATCTAGATTTCCTTCTAAGTCTAGATCAGCATTAGCATCTATGTTACTGGTGAATGTGGAAACACCATTAACATTTAATTGTGTGGAAGTGAGATCACCAATATCATAAATCTCTGTTCCTGTACCAACAACTCCTGTAATTTCCTTATTGACTATCTCAAACCAGGCACCACTATGTGCAAAGAAAGCTTTACCATAACTATGAACATGAGCAAATGCACCATGATATGTTCCAGCATCAGGAAGATCTGAATAGTTAGAATATAGGAAAGGTATTACGTTACTTGTGCCAGCACCAACAATTCTTCCACCAAAAGTAGAAGCGCCAGATACATTTACAGTGTTTAATTCAGTATGTTGCTCTACATCTAGATTACCGTTGGCATCAATATCACCAGTAAATGTAGAAGCGCCAGATACATTTACAGTGTTTAATTCAGTATGACCATTTACATCTAAGTCAAATGCGGTTACAATCCCACTAATATTAATCTGTGGGACTTCTAAAGTATTGTATATTGTTACTCCGTAACCAGTAGTCTCAAACTTTCTAGAATTGTCATAATAAAGTTCTACTGCACCATCAACATTAAAGTTTGCATAACTTTCACTACCATCAGCATTTGCAAAATAAATTGCTGCAGTTCCTCTGATATTAAGATTACCAATACCATCATCTACGATGTAAGAATTTGATCCATCATTATAGATCTGTAAATCATTGCTTCCACCAAGATTAATTCTGTCGTCATTACCAAGATAAATGTCATCTTGGAAAGTAGCAATTCCAGTGAATAGTGAAGTATGAGTAACTTTTAAATGGCGAGTGGTTGTAAGACCAGTAACATCAAGAGTTGAAGATCTTACATGATCAATGGAAGAGATTCCAATATAATCCAGAGTTGTACCCTGGAGATGAGTAGCAAATCCTACATCAATATATGATGTTTTTGCATCAAGAACTTCAAAGTTTCCTCTTGTGATTGTTGCGGCAGTACCTGTAATATTTCTCGCGCTGATGCTAAAATCGCCAACCTTAACATCACCAACAGCAAGTCTAATCTCGTTAGGAACAAGAGTAGATCCAATACCAACTGCCTGATTAGTCAACCATGCATCAGTGGTTCCAACACCCATTGTGTTGTGCTTATACCACAACCACTGCTTATAAGTATTTGGTAAGCTATTAATTCCAGTAACTTGAAGAGGAACTAAGTAATGTCCTTCAGTACTAGCAACAGCAATACCAGAAGAATTTGCAGTATTATCTGTTGGAGTTGTTGTAGTAGTAAATCCAAGAATTAATTCTTTGTCTTCAATTCTTACTGTTTCAGCATCAAGAAGAATTGAAGTTCCACCAATACTTACGTCACCTTGAATGGTGAGGTTTCCATAGAATACTGAATCTGGAGCATGAATATCAAAGTCATTAGTGACTTCTAAGTTATATGCTGTAAGAGTTCCAGATACATTTACATTATCAAGTTCAGAATGTCCATTTACATCAATATTTCCTTCTAGATCTAAATCACCATTAGCATCTAGATTACCACCAATTGTAGTAACGCCAGAAATATTAACATTGTCAAGTTCTGTATGCCCTTGAACATCTAAATCACCACCAACTGATACATCACCACCAAGAGTCAAATCACCACTAAGTGTGGAGATACCAGCAACATAAAGATTGCCCTGTATATCAGTTTGCTTACCAATTGAAGTAAATCCGGTGATTACACTATCACCAATTACTTCTAATTGATATAGTGGATCAGAATTACCTACTCCAAGTTTTCCAGAAACGTAAGCACCACCAGTAACTTGCAGTTTTTGATTACTTATTCCTGTTGAGTAATCATTGTTAATGAGTACCTCACCAACAGTATTAATCCGCATTCTATTCGAACCGGATTCAGATGGTCTAACTTGATAGTTTGCTGTTCCAGTTTGGAAGATAATGTGCCCAGCAGTACCACTTCCAGACTCTGATCTAATATACAGATCGCCAGCATTGTCCTCAAAAGCAGAACTAGATTGACCAGGATCTACAAGAGCAATCCAAGGTCCACTTTGATCAAATACTGTTAGATTAGCAAATGGATTCGTATATCCGATACTAACATAGGTTGAAATATAAGCACCACCATCAACCTGCAACGTTTGGTTGAAAGTTCCTGTTGATGTGGCACCACCAACTAAAAGAGTACTCTCTACTGTAGTAACACCAGCAACATATACAGTGTCATCTACACGAAGATTCCCACTTACTCTTTCATTACCTATAACATATAAAGAGTTTTCTTCAGCGGTACTGGTTCCAATACCAACCTTACCGATAGTTTGTAAAACGGTACTACTCTCGGTAAATGATGATATACCAAGATTTAAATTAGATTTTCTGCCGCTGAGAAACTTGCCCATTTCTTATATTATTAGTTAAGTGTTTCCAGAATGCTGACGGTTAATTTCAAATTACTATCGTTGCTACCAGATAGTTGCAACGAATCACCAGACTCAAGAATCAATCTGCCATTTATAAGACTAAGAGTGTCTTTCCCCTCAATAGGGAAGTCTTTAACAATTTCAGTAGTAGTTACCGTTCTCTGATGAGAAAGAGAAACAGAATGTGATACAGAATCAATGTTAGCGACTTGTGCTAACAGAACAACACCACTGTACCCAACGGGAGCAGTGTAGATACCAACAGGACTTGTTGGTGCAACATATGTAACTGTTTTAAATACGTTTAATGGTAAAGCCATTTTATTAATTTCCTCCTAGTGCTAGAATTAATGGCGTCACGTTTGCAAACAAACTCTTCGAATAGAAATTACCAGAAATAGTTCCAGTCAATTGATTGATAATAACACCTTCACCAATTCTAAAGTTTCCAGCCTGATCGGTACTGGTATAAACGACCAATCCACCATTAGTCATATCAACTTCATTATCTTGAATTACAATACCACCATTCTTAGGAAGAGCAGCGGCAATAGTTGTACCAGATCCAACATACTCAAAAGAATGACCAGATGCTAGCAAACGACTTTGCTTAAAGAATGGAACTGTAGTTCCTACTCCAACAGAGAATGGAATATTTTCATTAACAGTTATAGTACATATTCCAGATGAAGTAATTTCTGTCGAACTTTCAATAGCAAAGTATGAAGGAAGAGTTTTAACATATCCCGTTGCCGTATTAAAACCAACGTCTGGAGCAGAAAAAGTTACACTAGGTGTAGTAGTATAACCTCTTCCACTTGAAATCAATAAAACGTCACTAACAGACCCATCTAGAGTTTCTGCAGCTGCAGTGGCAGTAATTCCCCATTCAGTGGATGGGTCATCAATAGTTACTGTTGGTGGAGAAGTATATCCAGTTCCACCAGAACTAACAACAACTTTAGAAACTGTGTTGTAGAGATGGTCAAAATAAACAACTTGACCATCAAAAGGTCTAGTAACATTTACAGAAACACTTCCAGGACTATAAAAAGTGTGGCGAATCGTTGAAACAGATCCAACATTTACTTCAAAAGTTGTAGTTGATGGAGTTGCTTTAACCTCAAAAACGTATCCATTATTTCCTGATGGATAATATAGTGGTGTTACTCCACCATCATAATCACAAGTAAATCCAACACCGTTAAGTGTAACACCCATTCCAACGTTAAACCCATGAGCAGATGCTGTGGTTGCCGTTAAAACGCCAGTAATATGATCATAATCAGCACCAGTGACTTGTAAGGTGCTCACACCAACATTAACTGTAAATACTGATGAATTAACTGGTGCTGATTCAAGAAGAGTTCCAGAGAACTTTAACGGACTCACACCATCAGAAACTAATCCGTAGTTACCAAATGATGAGTTTGAGTTGGTTAGGTCGCAAGCACCACCAGAACCAGTAAATACAGCAGTTTCATCACAGATAGTAAAGAGAGAAACTAACTGAGCATATCCCTCGTTCGTAATAGATGCTCCAATTCCTGCTTCATTATACTGAGTATAAGAGTCAAGAACCATTGACTTCAATGGTCCAAGAGCATGATTTCCATCGACTCTCAGACCAATACTTCTTGGGATAAAGTTTGTGCAGTTTTGAATATAAGGAGATTGTGCAAAATATTTGATATCATTTGGATTGAAAGCAAAGATTGCTCCAGTATTGGCCGAACCAACAAATGACATCTCGGTAATATAATTACCAGGACTTACATAAAAGAGATCACCTTGATTTTGTGGAGTAACCGATACCTCTCTCAGATTATCTCCAACAATACTTATTTGAGATGGAAGTGCAATAGGATTATCTTCTAGATAAGTCCCAGCACTAACTTTAATAACAGTTCCTGCTGTTGCGATTCCAACTGCTGCTTTGATTGTTCGTTTGGCGTCTCCGAGTTTGACTCCTGTGTTGTCGTCGTCTCCGTCTGTTGTGACATATAAAACATTAGTGACTTCTGTACCGGCGGTAAGATTAACAACCTCCGTAGCGATACCAGTAGCTGCAAACCTATCTCTTATCGTAAATAGGTTCGCATCATAAGTGTTAAGAGCTAATTCTCCCGTCTGTAAATCGGAAACCTGGGGAATTTTTCCAGGCACCGCAGATCGTTTGATTCTATACGGTGTTGCCATTTATCGCATTCGGTATGTACCAAAAGAAGCAGTATATACTGCCTTTGATTTATTTATTCAAGTTGCGTTATTCCTTCTTGGGCGATACGCAAACAAGTTAGTCGGTGGATCTGGTTTCATCCAGTCCTTAATTTTTTCATATCTCTGAATACTAAAAAACTCCTGAGAAAGATACCAATCTTCCCAAGGAGTATGACCTTTATCTTGATTGCAATCATGGCAGGCACACACAACATTCTTTGTGTAGTCTGCTCCACCCTTTGAACGGGGAACAATGTGATCTAATGTGAGTCCTTCTTCAGACCCACAATAGGCACATTTATTACCCCATTCTTCCTTTATCTTCCTCCTCCACATTCTTTTCGCTTCTGCCGAACTTGTTGTCTGGAGATTGAAGACATAGGCTTGCGGGGAGTTGTATAGGGGCATAAAAGAATTTTGCCGTTTTAGTTATTTATTTGTTTTGAAATCAACATGTTTCTTTTTACATGCTCCACGTGCCCATGCTCTTGCCATGCTGTCTACATGAGAACAAGGTTTTCCTTTCTCACCACAGTAGGGACACTTAGCATCATTTGGATCATTAGGGTATGAAAACTTCGGCATTGTCTTCCTCTAAGATAGGTTGAACTTCCCATGATCCACCAACACCACCATCCATATTCACAACAATATCCCGAGTAGGAAGTTGCTTACCGAAAGATACATCAACAATATCACCAGGATAAGGTGTAAATTGATAGTAGTGTCCATCACCTTTCATGGCAACAAGAGTGGTTGCATCTTGAAGAGATCCACAATCAGCAATCTTTTTACCACCTGGTTGAAATACAGAATAAAAACCGTTCATTTCTTTTCGTATGGGTGTGCCTGTTTCAAATCAGGATTTGGTTGGGAAGGAACTACTGGGTTCCTAGTTACATTTTCAATTACAATAAAGGCATCACTTTGATAACTTACTGTACCATAAGGTTTTGCCCACTTGGGGTTAGCACCTTCAGTCTGGTGAATGCCGCTGTTGGCAACTCCACCAATCTTGACACGAAGTTCATCATTTGGATCCCAATCCATCTTACCAAGAGCAATTGCTAGTTGCCCTAGCATATCAGCACTTGGGAATTTCTCTTTCATCACATTTTCCTCTGGTTCCAGGTTTCCGATCATCTCTTTTCAAGTAGTAAAGATTTGGCCAAGTATCCATTATTATAGCACGAAGTTTGTCTGGTGTCTCAGAACTAATCATTCCCCTGAACAGAGTCCCAATCTTTTTGGAATTGCTCAAGACCCTTGTCGGTCAGAACGTTTTTGTACATTCCCCAAAAAACTTTAGGAGGAATAGTAACTACATCAGTTCCAGCAAGAGCACATTGTTCTACTTGACGTACATCACGAACTGATGCACTCAAAATTTGAGTCGTTGTAAATTGACCGTTGCCAGTATATGCCTGACGAATATCCTTAATAAGTCCAATACCATCAATAGAATTGTCCATCCAACGACCGACAAATGGTGAGACATATGCTGCACCTGCTTTCTCTGCAAGGATTGCCTGAGCAACAGAAAAAATTAGAGTTACATTAACCTTATACTGATTCATTGCAAGTGCCGTACAAGCTTTGAGACCCTCAACTGTACATGGAACTTTAATAGTTACGTTCCACAAACCATTGAATGCTTGTGCTTGATCTATCATCTCTTCGGCAGTATCAGCAACGACTTCTGCAGAAACGGATTGCAAACTAGAGAAAGAAGTAGAGATCTCTTTAATAACTTCTACCGGATCTCTTCCACTTTTTTTGATAAGAGTTGGATTAGTCGTTACCCCATTTACTAATCCAGTTTCATGTGCCTTTGCAATTTCGGTAACGTCGGCGGTATCTAGAAAAATTTTCATGGATTGTGATTCTTGTTTTCCTTAATTTTTTGATATCCCCAAACAGCGAGGGTGCCGATACCTAGACCAGCAATACAACAGAGTAACATATGAATAATGTGTTCGAAGGTTGTGTGATCAGCGTGGTTCATCATTTAGGTTTTTTAACGGGAAAGGTTGATTCCATTGCCGTAGTCAACAGCAATGCAAATCCAAAAACAAATAAGTGTTCCATGTCATCCAAAGTACATTACACTAAGAGTAAATACAACAAAGATGATGACCGTGAAGATCATCAATCCTACACCTGCCCAGGGAACCCAGGCAGGCATAGGTTCATAGTTGTGGTTATGAGACATGTAGTGTTCCAATCATACCAGCACCCTTGTGAGGATCACACCAGAAGGTATAGTCTCCTGCTTCGGGGAAGGTGATATCAAAACTCTCACCAGGAGCAAAAGCAAGGTCTCCGTGTGAGAGTTCGGGGTGATCTTCAACGATCACATTATGGGGTGGGAGCATACCATTCACAAAATGAACGGTGTCTCCTGCGGATATTGTAACATCTGCTGGGTCAAAAATCAAGTTACCATTTGATCCCATTGTAATATCTACTGCCCAGGCGGGAGCAGCAAAAAGAATTGTAGCAAACAGTGCAAGAAGAAACTTCATTAGGTATTTGTAACTATCACTATCTAGGAGGTTTTCTTTTCCCAGGAAACAATTCTATGTCTTTATACCGTGGGTTTGTTAGGAATTCCTGATGAATCATTTCACCAAGTTCATCAGCACACTTACACCACTCTTTTCTCAGTTCTTTTGCCTTTGGGTCTTTATTACAATACAACTCAAACCATTCACGCCATAGGACAGCACATTCATCAGACTTCTTTTGAAGATGTGGTTCCCTATACACGGGAGGAACCCTCTGTTTGGGTTGTGTGCCCTAGACTACATTACTATTTAACGAAGTACATGCGGCGACGATACTGCTCACCAGGACAATTTTCAAGGTGGTCAATCTCTTCTTCTGGGAGGAAGTTGATACCTCCAAGCAGTTTGGCACCAATGAAAATATCAGCAGACTTCTCACACATTAAAGTGGCAGCAGCACAATCCTTTTGGTAGGGGGATGCTGTAATGATACCATGATTTTCCAAAAGAACTAACTTAGGAAAGTATCCATGCTCATCAACGAAAGCACCAACATACTTCTCTACATTTTTGAGTAGGCGAGCACCAGGAGGAGCATAAGGAACAAGGCAGGATACGACACCGTTTCTTACGATCTGATCTGGGAACCAACGTTGATAAGCAAAATCTTCTATCGCAGGAGAACAAAGAATCTGTGTGGTCTTTGGTGGATGTGTATGAGCAATATAATTGATTTCTGGAAAGTGCTTCATAATCCATGCATGGAATAGCACTTCAATACTTGGTTTCTTTTGATTTGGATTAATCTGTTTAGCGTCGGTATTTACTAATACTAAGTCTTCGTCTGTTAATGTATGAAGACTTGTGCCACTTGCTTTAATCAAAAATACATCTTCTTTCCATCTTTCTGATACATTTCCTTCACCACAGATAGTATAGTCAGCAATGGTATGTGCGAGGTCTAGTAGCATTTACCTATTGTAAAATTTTATTTAGAGTTTGCACAAGATGTTAATTGTGGTTTTGTTTGGTAATCAACATCATCCCAATGCCTCACTGCGTTAGCCACGATAGCGATATTAGTAACCATGTAACAAATAAGAATAATGGTGCGTATGCCAGCAATAGTATCTGCTTCTCGATCATCTCTTCCTTCCTTTGCTCCTAATGCCTTTGCCCAAATTCTCCAAATCTTATTCATCCAACTTAATCTCTCTCATTCCTTTAACTTCAACACCACGTTTAATCATTGACATCATTGCTTGTTGTGCCGAAACCATATCAAAGTGAACGGCAACTCTATTTTTACCCCAAAGCATATAATCAACTCCATAGAATCCATACTTTAAAGGGTCTCTAAATCTTGCCATAAAAAAGGAGGGTTCGAACCCTCCAATTTTATCAAAATTTTATTCGTCAGTCAAATGGTCGGCACAAGCTAGTGTGTCACAAGGAGGACATTCTTTGTTAATGTGATAAGCACTAATGGCAGCTTCGAGTGCTTCAGTCACATTCTCTTTGAAAGAACGATAAGGAATGAAGAGTTCATCATCTTCAGTCTTATAGTCCTGGTGTGTCTCTTTGAACTTACGATCTACATCATACAGGAGATTTGTTACGATGTCATTGATGACTTCCATGTGTCCAGATGTGAGTCCATTCCAGGATGTATTGGGGAATAGATCATCCTTGACACGATTCAGCAGTGCTCGCCTACAATGCCATTGATTATCAAAGATCTGGGTAAATGCTTCCCAGTCGTGGTTGCTTTTGAAATGTGGGATGCTCATTTGTTCTTCTCACAATAAAGGAAATACTTGTACTCTGCAACTTGGTGTGGTGCGTATCTTACTATATCACATCCTTTGTACTTATCAACCACCTCAAATGATGATTCGTTGATTGGTTTATCACCAGCGGTAAAGTATGCTAGTACAATCAGAATAGTAATGAGGATAACAGCACAAGCAGCAAATACACCAGCACCACGCATAAACTCTTTGAGAGCATACTTATCTTC
>Ga0255778_10000065_pt1 | contig 89635 bp, 59 predicted proteins | sample 071ome_31_FD_179976 | JGI IMG/M metagenome (GOLD analysis project Ga0255778, IMG submission 179976) | Coastal salt marsh microbial communities from the Groves Creek Marsh, Skidaway Island, Georgia - 071405CT metaG (version 2) | ecosystem: Environmental > Aquatic > Marine > Intertidal zone >...
ATCGTGAAGATCAGCTTCGTCGGCGTGACAACTCTAGAAGAGATTCATACGACGACGACGATCGACGACGCGGAGGATCGTACGACGATCGACGGTACGACGATCGACGGTACGACGATCGACGGTACGACGATCGACGGTATGAACATCAGGAGTACGATCGACGACGCGGCGGCGGTGGTGACGGGTCTAGAGGGAGGTACGACGACAGAGACAGAGACAGAGAACCTTACGGACGCGGCGGCGGCGGTAGCGGAGGAGGACGGTTCGGAACCAACCGAGATTGGCCGTCGTCGCGAAACGATTACGACGATGGGCCTTCGCGAGGTGGATGGCAGACGCGGGATCGATACGATGGTGGGATGGGGAGAACGAGGTCGAGGTCGCGCGACGGAGGAGGTCAAGAACGCGAGCGCGACGATAGAGGAAGAGCGGGAGGAGGAGGAACTAAACCGAGGTTTGGTGATAGTGAATCAATCCGACAATCTGTTGATGGTGACGATGGTAGACGACGGTCGAGGTTTGAGTCGGCACCGAGGTTTGGGGCGCCGCAACAACGGAAGATGGAGACGCGAGAGCAGTTGGCGAGTCAATGGTTGGAACAAAACGCGGCGAGCGACGCAGCGGCAGCCCGACGCGATGGGAATCACGAAAAACGTAAACGGGAAATTCACATTGGGAATTTACAATCTGGTCAGATTGGTGCGACATCGTTGTGCGATTTGTTGAATGATGTGTTGAGGAAGGTTGTGCCCGAGGCGTGTCACGCCGTGGGAAATTTGCCTCCAGTACTGAGCATCGTCATGGACGCGCAACAAAAGTTTGCGCACATGGAACTCCGGTCGTCGGCGCTAGCGACGGCGGCGCTTGGTTTGGATCAAATTTTCGTCCTCGGACGTCCGCTGAAGATTACGAGACCTGCGGGGTACTTTGAGGATCCAGACGAAAAGAGGGAGATTCTCAACGTTGATTACATTCTGCCAGCGCCGTCGAAACTGCAAGAAGTGTACGACAAGCTGGACGCACGCAAGAGCGCCGAAGAGTTGGCAGCTAAAGAAGAGTCAGCGGTAGAGATTAACAAAGCCGGCGCGTTGGCGAGCGGCGGAGAGGCGCCCGCGGGCGAGGCGACGACGTGTCTCTGCTTGGAGAACATGGTGGACGCCGAGACGTTACTCAGCGGGCGCGAGCGGCGAGACTTGCGCCACGACGTAGAGGATGAGTGCGCAAAGTTTGGCGCCGTGAAACGAGTCCTCGTGCCCACGCCTTCGGATGAAGATGTCGATAAGCGTCGACCGAGCAAGGCGTACGTTCGGTTTGAGCTTGTGGACAGCGCAAAGGGTGCGTTTCAGCTCATGCACGGGCGAACCTTCGGAGGACGAAGAGTGGAGGCGAGGTACGTCTCTGAGAAGGAATTTGAAGACGCCGACTCCAGAAAGTAGAAGATACGCCAATCTACTAGTAATGAAATTTAAACGTTAATTAGTTATGATGAGTGTTGACGACGACGAACAAGAAGAATGTGCGAATCGACGCGAAATGATGTTACAACAACGGGAGCAGTCGACCACTCACTTGGCCCAGTGTTTCCTATCAATATCGTCGCGTGTTTTGTCGCGAAGCAGAAATAAACGCGCGGCGCGCTCCTTGATGGTGCCGCCGCACTTGAGTCGACGTGCGACGAGCTCCGCCTTGAGCACATCGAGACCCAACGCTTCGAGGGCTTCCGCCGAGGCGTAGTTGGATAAATTCATGGCAGACGGTTCCTTTGTCGCCGACGCATCCTTTGCCTCCTCGACAGGTTCTTTCACCGTCGGTGCAGAGGTTGGAGACGCAGACTTGGACGGATCCTCAGTGGGAGACGACCTCGACGCACCGACATCAGTCTTTGCCTTTTTCGCCACTCGCGGAAACAACAGCGCCGAGTCGTCCAAATCCTCATCGCTTTCGTCATCATCATCTTCCGCCATCGCAATCTCACTCACGCTCTCCTTCCCTTTCGCCATTCTCCGTTTCCTCTCCGCCTCGATCGCCGCCGCTTCCTTGAGTCCTGCCGACACAGCGTTGCCCACGCTCTCGCTCACCTTGGCGCTCTCCGCGTTGTACGCCTCCCTCTCCTTTTCCTCCAACGCCTTCAACCTCGCCCTCTCCGACGTCCCGGCTTCCTCTTTGATGTACTTTATCGCCTTCTTTTCAGCCTCTCTCTCCTCATTTTCAGCCTCCCACTGCGCTATTTTCTTTTCCCCGTTGACTGCTCGCAGACGTCTCCCTTGCAAGTCGCGACAGGCGTCGAAATTCGTCGTCTGCGCCCCGCGTCTCGCCGCCGTTCTCAACTGCGTCCCGAAACCACCTTTACCCCCGACGAGTCTCGCCGTGACCGATACCCACACGTCTTCGCCGCCGTCACCAAACGTCGTCGTAGTAGTAGTCATTTTCTTAGACGCGCGCACGACGCACCCGGGTGGGCACAGGTTTGGATTCGCGGCGCGAATCGCATCCCTCACGACGGATTCAAACCACGCGCGACACCGCGTCGTCGCGTCGCCAGCGTCGACGCACCGGCGGAGCGATACGCGGACGCATCGCGTGCGTCCATCGAGTCCGCGGACGATGACGTTGGTCGGGTTCGTCATCGCGTTTGAAAGTGGCGTTCTGGGTGCGCTGGCGCGTTGCCTCACTGGAACACTTTTGATACAAGTACCGGTATTACAACAACAATGACGAGGAATGAATGAATGAATGGATGGACGATCACACGACGCCGGGGAATCCAGAACCGTCGGTAGATGGAGGACGACGAAGGATGCACCCCGAAGCGGCGGCGCGAACGTGGTGGAAGCTCTCGCAGATTATGGCTGCTACGAAGAAGAAGACGCCGTAAACGTAATAGCCATCGAAAGGCTTGTCGGATGGAAATACGACGAAGGAAACGATGACGGTGAGGACTTTGCGAATGGTGGTGACGGCGGTGGCGAGCGTGGCGCCGAAATTTCTCGTCAAGAGGGAGAAAAAGTAGGCGCCGAAGTAGAATGTGACAGATCGAGCGAGTAAGAGACCGATGGCGCCCGGCGTTTCGCGAAGGTAGTGAATGGAATCTGCACCTTCAAAGTATGCGACGCCGGCGAATGCAACGATGGAGCCGATGGCGTTGGTGTAGAGGATGTTTTCTCGAACGTCTGCGCCGTGATTTCGCATCGCGTGTTCAGAGACATTGCTCTGAAGTGAACCCAAGAAGATGGCAAAGACGGACAATCCGAAACCCAACGCCAATCGAACGTCTTCGCTCAATCCGAGGGATGATTCATCCGCCAAGATGTCGGCATTCGGACTGATGCCTGATGAATCCGAAGGTGGTGATGAATCGATCAGAGTGCTATGCTGTTCATGCTCGGCGACGCCGAAAAACGCGACGGCGATGACGAGAAGCAAAGCCGCGGCTACTTGATGCGGCTTGTACTTGCGGTTCAACCAAACGACGGAAATAACCATCGTAAACACGAGTTTTGAGCTCCGCAACACCGTTCCCGTGGCGTAATTGATCCACTTGTAACATAATTTCCCCACTGCGCTGTACGCCGCGAGCAAAAGCGCCTGAATCACGTACAATGCAATCGGTGCTTTCCTCGTGCGCGTCAGCGTTCCATCCGCTAAACTACTCGACGCCGAAATAGACGCAAACGTCACCAACTCTGCCAACGCCACCGTCCAAAAGTAATCAAAATTTGGCAGCGATCTATACACGTACTCTTCAAAGTAACACGACGCTCCAATGAATCCTATGCACGCCGTCGACGCCGTGACCAGCGCCGCGGTTTCAGACATTTGGACGCCAAGCAAACGCCCGTCGTATGCCCGACCGCCATCCTCCGCCCTCGGACCATCCCCGTCGTCCCATCCGCGCTCGTCCTCCGCGCGTCGTCGATCAGACGTCGTCGCGTTCGCGTCATTCTACGCGTCGATACGTCGGTACGTCGATACGTCAGTCGTCAAAGCATACACAAGCTGTTCACTGATGGTGTTGAACTAAACACCGTGCTGATGATGATTCTCGCTCTCCCGCACGGCATCCATCGATCGTGTCTCGCGCGCACGCACCCTCGCATCACCACCACCGAGTAACGATTCCGTCTCCCCGCGCGTCCTGGCTTCCGTCGTCGCCATGACGACCCCGTCGGTCGCGGTCTGGCGTCACATTTCGACTCTGTACCGAAAAAGATGTCATCTCTATCCACGCGCGCATCGAGACCGGTGGCGCCGCGGAGATCGCACGGGTCGTCGAAACCGGCCCGACGTACTACGATACGCTCATCGACCTCCTCCTCGTCGTCGCCGTCGTCCTACGAGCGAACGATGGTCGTTATCACGGGCGGGACGAGCGGGATCGGTTTCGCTTTGGCAAAGGAGTGCATCGAAAACGGCGTCGGGGCGGTCGTCATCGCGTCGAGAGGTGCGAAGAGGACCAGCGATGCGGTGGAGGCGTTACTAGAGATGACGAAGACGTTGGAGACGGAGGTGTTTGGGTTGAAATGCGACGTGGGCGACGTGAAGGATGTGGAAAGATTGGAAGAGGAAACGCGGCGGCTGTCGAAAGATTACGACGTCGTGCACTGGATTAACTCAGCCGGAATGGTGACAAAAAACGCGCCGCTACACGAAGTTGAGACGGATGAGATCATAGCTGTGACTCGGGCGAATTTAATTGGTCCGTTACTGTGTTGTAGAGCGGTTTTACAGCTAGCCGTCGAGGCGGGCGACGCTCGACGCTTTGTCGCATGGAATTTCGGTTTTTCAGACTGGGGGGCGAATTTATCGAAAAGCGCGGCGACGCACAAGGCGACGAAGACTGGATTGACGCAATTGACGAAATCGCTCAATGCAGATGTCGCGGCGATGCGCGCCGCGGGAGGAACGTCATCGTCGCTGCGATGCGAGTTTCATCAACTCTCACCCGGATTGGCGCTGACAAAGCTATTGCTCGGCAACGGCAACGCCAATCCAATCTCAAAACGCGTCTTCAACGCCCTCGCGGAGGAACCCGAGGTCATCGCTGCGGATATCACCCCACGCATTCTCTCCGTGGAGGAAGGATCGACGAATGCGGTGGAATTTCTCACCCCAATCGACGCCGTCTCCCGCGTCCTCGCCGAACTTCCTCGCGTCCTCGCCAACGCCGGCGGTCGACATTTCGACTCCACCGGTCGTCGCGTTCCCTCGGGCGATGGAAACCTCCGCGGCGATTACGACGTCGATGGTGTTCGCAAACTTCCGTTCGACAATTAACACTCGACGATTCCATTTGTAAACTACAAGTATAGCTATAGACTGCGCTGATGAAATTGTTTCAGTCGCTAAAACAAGATGCACCACCCCCCACTTTGTCACGCGCCACGTTGACACCCAACACCCCAGGTTCTCGTCGTACGACGACGCCTCAAACGTCTCCCTCGGGATGAGTTTCGACGACGCAGCGCGCCTCGCGCGCGGTCGATCCGTCGGGGTTTTAGTCGTCGCGATCGCCGCTGCCGCAGTGGTTTTTCCGATCTGGTTTCCCTTGTTCGTCGGCGTCGTTTTAGTCGGTAAAGTTTTCGGACGATCGTCGGACACCGCCGCCAAGGAGGTAAAGACGATGATGACGACGACGACGACGAGCTTCTCCTCGGGTTCGGTGAAGAGTATCGATTCCGAGGAGAAGGTGTCCTCGGTGAAGACGACGACGGGTCCGGTGACAACGCCAAAAGAGGATAAAGAAGAAGCGACGCCGCCGCCGGTGGTGCTCACGGGATCGGCAGCCATGTTGGCCAAGATGCGTAAGAGCGCGGCGGTGACGGGTGAGAAACGTGCGGCGACGGCGCGAGAGGCGAGCACGAGCCAACGGGTTGGGAAGAAGACGGATTCGGAAAAGACAAAGGCGTCTTTGTCGAGAGCGTTTGTGTTACACGGCGGCGAAGCGGCGAGTCAGATTGCGATGGATCTAGCGGAGAGTGCGAGGAAGGACCACGGTGTGGATGTGAATGTGTACGCGATGGATGATTTCAGGAATGTGCGTTTCGATGAAGAGCCGTGTGTGGTTATTTTTGTTGTAGAGACGGTGGAGAATGCGCAGCCGGCGGAAGCAGCGGGCGCGTGCGTTCGGTTCTTCAATCGTAAGCGCAAAGAAGGGACGAATAAGGAGATGTTGGCGGGTAAAATGTCTTTTGCGGTGCTCGGTCTCGGGGACACAAACTTGCTGTTGGATCGTCAGACGACGACGGCGAAGGATTGTAACCAGGCGGCGCAGACGTTGGATTCAGCGCTCGCGGCGTTGGGCGCAAACCGCATCGTCGCTCGTGGAGAAGCAAACGACGCGATTGGGCTGGACGAAGACGTCGTGCCTTGGTCCAAGGAAATGTTTCCGGCGTTAGTCGCGGCTAATAAGAGCTTGGAAGCGACGAAGAACGCCAAGATGTGTTTCCTGTATGGCTCGCAGACGGGCAACGCCGCTGAAATTTGTAAGAACCTCGCCGCCGAAGCGGGCGAGAAGGGGTACGCAGTCGAGGTTTGCGCCATGAACGAGGTCGAACCCGATGACGTGTTAAAACCTGGTGCCGTTATCACCTTTGTCGTTTCGAGTACTGGTGACGGTGACGCGCCAGACAATTGCGACACCTTCTTCACCAGACTTAAGCGCAAGGCGAAAAAAGAAAAGGGAACGGGTGCCGAGGGCGTTCAGTACGCCGTTTTGGGACTTGGAGACCAAAATTACAGCGCATTCATGGCTATCCCGCGAGCGTTTTCGCTCACCATGGAGAACCTCGGGGCGACGTGTTTCGCAAAGAGAGGCGAATGCGACGACACGCTCGGTCTTTACGAACAGGTGGACGCGTGGACGAGCACGTATTGGGGATACCTCGACGCCGCGCGAGCAAACTCGAGTAAACTGCGCAACGGGGAATTCTTGGACGCATCGGAAGCGGCCGTACCGCAGACTGTCGTCGATGCGAAGCCAGAGGCGCCGTCGAAGAAGATTGAGGGCGTTCCACCTTTGCCGATATGCAGAAGCGAAGTTGAGTGGCTTCAAAGTTCTCAAAAATCCGCTACCGTCAAGTCTGGCCCGGATGAATCCGGCGCTTACACCGTAACTGCCCCTTACATGGCGTCCATCACGAAGCGCGAGTTGCTCACCGACCCGAAATCTGACCGTTGCGTGTTGCACATGGAGTTCGACTTGGGAACGAGCGGAATCAGCTACAAAGCGGGGGATTCCATCGGCGTCCTTCCGCAAAACGAAGCGCGACTGGTGAGTGATATTGTGTCCCGTCTCGGTTTGGATGCTGACGCCGTGTTCACGCTCAACTGGAAAAAAGGTGACACGGATGAACACGCGACCCATCCGTTGCCTCACATCCACACTCCCTGCACGGTTGCCGAAGCATTCACAAGACACGTGGACGTCACCGGCTGCCCTCGCAAGTCCCTGCTGCGCGTGCTCGCCGAGCACTGCTCAAAGACTGAGGAAAAGGATGCGCTCCTCCACCTGTCTTCTCGCGGTGGAAGAGCCGACTACGAAGCTCAGATTCGATCGCAGTCGCCGACGCTGCTAACGCTTTTGAAGAAATTCCCAAGCTGTGCGCCTCCGCTGGCGGATTTATTGGACGCGCTCTCTCCGCTTGCGCCGAGACTTTATTCCATCACGTGCGCCCCAGAGGTCGCTCCCACGACGCCCTCGGTCGCATTTAGCGTCGTCAAGTTCAGTGCCCCGGACGGTGAAGAACGCAGAGGTGTGGCGACCAACTGGCTCGACGGCATTTCCAAAGATTCCAGTCTGGTTCGAGTACCCGTCTACGTGAAACCGAGCTTGAAGTTTGGCTTGCCGAGCGATACCGCCGCGCCTCTCATTATGATTGGCCCAGGTACCGGTGTCGCCCCATTCAGAGGTTTCCTCCAAGCTCGCCAAGCGGCAGCGGCGAAAGGAACCAAACTTTCCGAAGCCATGCTCTTCTTTGGCTGTCGCAAACGCGATGAAGACTTTTTATACGAACGGGATTGGAACGGTTTCCTCGCCAATGGCGTCTTGACGAACTTCGTCTGCGCCTTTAGCCGCGAAACCTCCGAAAAGGTGTACGTCCAGCACAAAATCCAAGAACACGCGCAAGACGTCGCTCGTCTCATCTCCGAGGGCGCCTACATCATGGTTTGCGGCGACGGCGCGCACATGGCAAAGGATGTCCACGCCTCGCTCGTTCGCGTATTGACAGACGCATCCATCCTCGGCGCGACGGATACTAAATCCGCCGAGGCCATCCTCGCCGACTTGACCAAATCCGGTCGGTACGTCCGGGACATTTGGAGTTGATCGCGCGCGACGATCATCGTTTCATTTTAGTATTCTTCATCATTTCATCAGAGTTGTAAAGGCCGACTAACGTTTGATTTCCGATAACTTTCCCCACGACTCGCACTCGACGAGCCACACCACTGTTAGTTGCACACGGTGAACTCGCAAAATAACATTTGAGCACGTGGGCGTCGTACGAAGACCATCGAGTCGTGACTCGTCGAAGTAGCAAGTTTCAGACTTTCTGCACTCAAGTTGAATCGCCACGACCGTCACAAACGCACGCGCGAAACATGGGTCGTCGACGCGCGACGACCGTCGCCCTCGGTAGCGGCGTAGCGATCACGTCGGTTCTCATCGCGCGCGTCTCTTTCGTCGATGCGAGCGCGGTCGAACCGACGAGAAGGACGACGACGACGGGTGACGATCGACTCCAACACCCTTCTCGAAGGGACGAGCGAGTTGCAAATAGACGCCAGGCGCGACGCGCGAAACGCAACGAACACCACGACGACGACGACGACGACGTGGTTTTCGACGACGGAAGTATCTTTGATGACGAGGAGATGTTGACGCGGTTCGGCGTCGGGGCGCGCGTCAGCGCGTGGACGACAGAGGGAGACGGCGGGCGCAGACCGAGGAGCGTTTGGGATGAGTTCGTAGAAACGCTCGGAGAGGATCGAGCGTTGGAAGCGCAGCGAGGGATTGAGTTTTACGAGAGATTTAAAGATGATGTGGCGATGATGAAACGTCATGGGGTGGATGAGATCGATGTGTCGTTGAGCTGGCCGAGGTTGATGACCGCATCGGGGAGCCCTCGTGAGGATGGCTTTGAGTTTTATGCGAAAATGTTTGAAGCGCTCAAGACGCACGATATTCGGGCGCGGGTGACTTTGTTCGATAAGGACATGCCGGTTTGGGCGTGTGATGAACCGAGACGACCGGATGCGGAGAGGCGTCCGGCTGGAGCGAGCTGCGAAAGCGGATGGTTGAGCAAGGAAACCATTAAGGATTTCGAGCTGTACGCTGACGCCGTGTTTGATCGCTTTGGATCCGAGGTGAAACACTGGATAACGATTAACGAGCCTAGAAAGATTGCCGAGTTGGGTTACGGCACCGGAACCCATGCGCCGGGACGGAAGAGCGTGAAGGAACAACTGCTCGTCGGGCATAATTTGCTCTTGGCGCACGCTCGCATCGCCAAGCTGTACAGAGCAAAGTACTACTCGCAACACGGTGGACAAGTTGCCATTAATTTGAACTGTGCCTGGGTAGAGGCAGCTTCGGGTGTGGACGAAGATAAATGGGCGAGTCAGGATGCGCTCGATGAAGAGGTAGGATGGTTTGCGGCGCCCATCTTTTATGGAGACTACCCGGAGAGCATGCGAATGCGTCACGGGAAATTACTGCCAGTCTTTACAGAGGCTGAGATGAACGACGTCTTGGGGAGCGTCGATTACCTCGCCATCACCTACGAAAACACGCTCAAAGTTCACGCGATTCCAGACGATGCGATCGACTCCCATCTCGGGTTTAGTGGTCGGCCGCAACCGTGGGACTTTCAGGTTGACGCCGAAGATCACAGCGAAGGACTCGCCAAGCTTTTGACTCACTTGACGGATGCGTACGGCGACCCCAAAATCGTCGTAAATAGCCGAGGGATATCGACCACCGAATGGGACAACCTCAGCGGTAACCTGGAGGACACGGCAAGAATCAATTTCATGGATGAAGAGATGAACGCCATCCAACATGCCATTCGTCGCGGCGTCACGGTGCGAGCCTACTTTTACCGTTCCATGTTTGACGCCTTTGAGTGGTCTGACGGAAACACCAAAAAGTTTGGTCTCGTCTACGTTGACCACGACGGCAAGTTTGGCGAACCCATGCGTCGATACCCTCGAAAATCCCTCGAAGCCTTCGCGCATTTCTCCAATACCAATCGCGATTTAGCCACGCTTGGCAAGACGCAAATGCGCTTGCGTACTCGCACTCAAGAGCGACGGTTGACATCTTTCAACATGAAACGCGAGGGTGAGATCATAGCGATTCAAGGCATGGCCGTCATCATCGGTTGCGTGTGCGCCGCGTCATTCGCACTCGGTATCGGCGCCAACAAGGATAGAAGTTTAGCAACATTAGAAGGAGAACGGGCGCCGTTAATGTAACACATTTTCGAGTTGGTTTGTTACTGAAGTACGAAAACACGTGCACTCTACTTTACGACTCGATGCTCCGAGCGACGAGCGCGCGATTGGTCGCAACGGCGATCGCGAACCGCGCGTCGTCGTCCTCCCCTCGCGTGCGATGGACGAAACTGCGTCGCGGTGCGCACGCGGCGGCGAATCGAAAACCAGACTTCAACGTCACGGTTGAAAAACTCGCACCGTATTGTGAACTCATCACGACGACGACGACGACGACGACGACGACGACGCAGAGGGAAGAACAACGGCGACCACTGACGCTCGTCATCGGATGGTTTGGTGCGGAACTGCGATACGTGCGAAAGTTGTGCAACTTTTGGCTGGATAGTGGGTGCGATGCGGTGGCGATAGCGCCGCCCAGCGCGGCGACGTTGTTGCCGCCCGTAGCGGACGCATATGGAGAGGTTGTGTTAAAAGCGCTTCGTCGCACGTTGGAAAGGAAGGGTGAGGGACGGGAGGTGGTGATTCACGTTGCATCAAATGGTGGGTTCATTTTTGGCGGGACGCTGTTGCTCAAGGAGAGGCTTGAAGCGGAGAGCTCGACGGACGACGGGAGCGACGACAGGATTTTCTCACGCGTCAAAGGGTGCGTGTTTGATTGCGCTCCAGGAGACCTCAGGCCTGATATCGTGGCTCGAGCGTTCGCTGCGGTTTTAGGCGGGCGTAGCGCGACAAAGGATCCGGCACCCGTGTTCGAAACGCTAGCGAAGAGCTTGTTGAGTTCATCATTTATCTCTCGGCGTCTCAACGCCATCGACCAAGCGTGGGGCAAGGTCCCAGCGGTTGGGATCGAGGATGTTCGTTGGTTAGACTGTCCTTCGATGTTCATCTATAGCGAAGCGGACGTGCTGATATCGCCGCGTGAGATTGAGGCGTACGCGAAAATTCGTGAGAAGTACGGCGAAGTGACCATGCATCGATTTCTCAATGCGTCACACTGCGAAATTGGCAGGGATCACGCCGCAGACTACGCCAAGCACGTGAAAGATTTCGTAGATGCGACGTTTAGACGGCGGTAGAAATGGAGTATTATGTATTGATACAAGTAGAGTTTAGACTATATTAGACCGCTCATGAAGCACGTCTTTCACATCTTTGATGAATGTCGAGTTTGCCAACATGTCTTCACACGTGACGTGCAATCTAAAGCGCCAGTAATGTTTCGGGTTCGTCGGATCGTTGATTGTTTCATCCAGCGCAGGTCTCTTTGAGTATTCCGCATCGAGCGCTAATAAATCTTGAATTGGAAATATCGCCAAGACGCTCGGACTTTCGACGTGCTGAGTGATGATATTACGCATCACACTGGGCGTGCACGAATCGTCGACGCCAGAACCAAACATCTCGTCGTAGCGTTCTCGTCGTTCAGCATCCTCTTCCCACCAGGCGCGAGTCGTCATGGTATCATGACAAGATGGGGAACAGACGGTCAAGTAATTGTATGTACTGGGGCGACCGAATTCGGCGCTCTCGCCCACTGGCGGCATGCGTTGGATGCGCAACCCCAGTATTCCGAGCTCTGCCATGACTGGCGGCACGCACGTCGGCGTGAAACCGAGGTCTTCGCCGCAAACAAGCATTTCATTCGAACGTAATAGTGCGGGTAGAACTTTTCTCGCTTGTTTCCGCCAGGTACTCGATTGACGACCAAAGTAATAATCGTGTGACATGTCTCGCAGAGCGTCTCTTGTCCACGGTTCAAGTGCGTCGTAGGATGATGTTTCTTCCAAGCCAAACATGGGATAAAAGTGGTCAATGTTTTCTGGATCTACGATCAAACACCTGTTCTGGAAGAAACGCATCAAGCCTGCGCGAACGTTGAGCTGCTCTTCGGCGAAATGTTCGGGGAGATCTTGACGCGGTGCAGTCGCATCAAAAATAGCCTGCTCCGTTTCAAACTCACGCCTAAACTGCCACAAACCTCTCTGCTCATCGCATTCTTGCATGTACCGAAATGCGACTTCTTGAGCTTTATCTCCAAACGTGGCTTCGATTTCGAGCCACTGAATGTACGGTTCAGTCAAACGGTTGATATCCCACAGGCCGCGTCCGAGCAACTCGTCGCGCGTGATCGGCAGAGATGGTCTGAAGCGCCCCATTCGACCCGTTCTCGCAGAAGCTGGAAGTTCCCAGATGCGAAAAAACCCCAAGATATGGTCGATGCGAATAGCGCTAAAGTACCGTTCAAGGTGCTGCATTCGCGAGCGCCACCAGGCGTAGTCATCTTGCTCCATATTTTCCCAGTTGTAAGTCGGGAACCCCCAATTTTGACCGTTCGCGTCGAATGCATCCGGCGGCGCCCCAGTTGAGGTGTTCATCCGGAACAAGTTTGGATGCATCCAAGTATCGACGCTGCGTTTGTCGACGCCTACCGGTAGATCGCCCTTTAATATTATACCTTTCGTCCGGGCGTATTGCGCCGTGTCATAAAGTTGGACGTGCAAGTTGTACTGGAGGTAGTACCAAAATCGCGTGGATTCGTACAAATCTCCGCCTGGGGCGTCCACTTTATTGAGAACATCCTCAGAAAACGTCGAAAAGACTCCCCAGCGCCAGTGTTCCGAGGTACCGAACAAGTCTCTCAGGACGCAGAAGACACCGTACGGTCGTAACCATTGCTTGTTGCCCTCGTAAAACTTGAGAAACTCTTGTGAACCGAGCACTCTCTCACCGTCTTGATAATACGCCCGCCGTGCAAAAGACAGCTTTTCTTTCACCGTCGCTTCGTAGTCAACCTTTTCCAGATCTAGAGCTACACGAGCAGCCTCAATTTCTGCAGTCAACTCAGGCGTGACGCCAGATAATTCTTGCACGCGCAAGTACATGACGTGCAACGCGTGTACGGATAAGGAAGAGTACGGGTACGAGTCCCACCACGTACCGTACACGCACGTGTCGTTCACTGGCAGCACTTGAAGAACTGACATACCCGTCGCGTGCGCTATATCGACCGCTTGACGAAGGTCCACAAAATCGCCACATCCCACACTCTTTCCCGTTCGCAGAGAAAACACTGGCAGAGCCATGCCGGACCCTTTCCAGGATGCGCGATGCTTAAAGACTCCGTCTCGGTACAAGATACGCGTTTCCGCGGACGATGATACGTAGACATCACACGAGATGCTGTAGGAACACTCTCGCGGATGTCGAGCCTCTTCGACGTCGTCGCCGTCGCCGCGCAGCAAATATGTGTACTTGAACGGCATTTCCGCAGCTGGTACTTCGAATTCGATCGACCAAACCTCGCTTCCCGCTTTTTTAGTCAACGCCACAGCCTTGGCGCGATCATCAGATCCGAGCGCCGTACATGAACCGCTTACGGCGACGTATTGCACGGCGCTCGCGATGCCAGGAGCCGTCACTTCCAGTTTCACGGTAAGCTTCTTATCGCCTTGCGCAGCGGGAACGCGATCACCAACGTGCTCACGCTCGATGAGACTCCCGTTTTTAGCGTATCCTGGCGCCACGACGCGCGCGAACCCGTCGCGTCCGAACACGTGCTCAGCCGTCGCCTTTGAGCACCACGCGTCCACGCACTCCACTCCGCGTTCCGCCGTCGTCATCGCCATCATTGTCGCCAACTCGAGCTTGCGCACCTCCCCATCCCACGCGATGACGTGATTGTGTTCATCCACGACGGCATATCTGTACTCAATCGTCCCTTCATCCGCCACGATGACCTCCCCTCGCCACTCCAACTCGTTCTCTCCCACGTGCGCGCACGACATTCTTATCCCGCCCGAAGGATTCCACTTCCCAAACGACGACGTGGACCCACACACGACCAAATTCTCCCCCCAATTCGTGTAATACCGCGTTCTAAACACCAAGCGCGTCGTTCTCTTCGCCCCACCGCCCGTCGCGGACCCAGGACTCGCGACCGCGTCGTTGCCGCCAAAACCATTGTGCATTCGCATCGGCGTCGTCGATTCCGTCTTCGTCGTCGTCGTTTCCGACAGCGAGAGCGCGCTCATCGCTCGCGTCGCATCCCGCGGTGATCCCTCTGCGGTCGGTTTCGTCCCGAACGTCATTCGAAGATCCGCGCGTCGGCGTGTGACAAGGTTAATCAATCAAGCGCGTCGTCGTCGTCATCAATCACGTTAATCCAAACCGATGTCGATTGACGACGACACCGTTATCAGCTCGACGCGCCACTCGTCGACGCGCGGATCGCGAGTTGAATGAATGGACGACGGCGTCGACGAGGACGATGCCGTCGTCATCGAACGCGCGTTGGCGCCAGATCTATTCCTCGATCTCATCGCGGCGAGGATGGATGCGCGCGCGTTGGCGTGCTTGGCGTGCACGAGTCGATACTTTCGAGAAGTCATCAGCGGCGCCAGTGGTGAGACACACTTTCGACAGCGGTTGCTCCGGACGTGCGGAGGGATCGACGCGACGCTATCGACGAGCGGACGACGAGCGTTTGAGACGTTTTCGCAGTACGGGCGATTGAAGCGGGGGATGGAGTCTGGGAGACTGACGGGTGAGGAGTGTAGACGGGTGATGGAGAGCTTTGGATGGACGAGGAGTTTGGACGCATTTGGCGAAAGATGTTCGTCGTCGTCGTCGTCGTCGTACGGAGATGCGCCGATTCGATTAGAGGATTTGATTCTTGGGAAGCCGTGTGTGATGGAGAATGAACGCGCGCGCGAGTGGTTATCGATGGCGATGGCGACGGCGTTGATGAAATCGAAGAGAATGTGCGACAAACTGCGTCAAATGTGGCGCGAGGACGCGGCGTTCGAGCGTCTCGATGACACGAACGCGAGAGCGAAACGGCTTTTTCCTCTGCTGTGGTCAATGTTAAACGCGCGTTCGACGCCGTTCAAAACGTCTTGGTTCAAGCAGAACGCGTCATGGGTCGGACCCATCGAAGTCCGACACGACACGTCTTATTGCGAGTTGGCGCGGAAGAGCGAGCTGTCGTACGCGACGCTGGAGCTGAGTCACCTCGCCTTTGTATTCTTATACATTCTTAGAGTGAGCGATACAGAGTACGAAGATCCCTCGTACGCGTTCCCATGGCTGGAACCAGACTTTACGTCTCGAGTTTCTCGCGGTCCGCATCCCTTGGGCGGTCGGCCAAATACCAATCCTGATCGAATGGCGCGAATGAAAGTCGACCCAAGCCACATGTCCTTGGTGGGGCGGTGGAAAGGCGTATCAATGTCGCACAAAGGCTTCAGAAGGACGTTTGATAGGCATCAAAACCGTTTGAGCGGCGACGCGTTCGATTCGCCTTTTGTGGACTTTCCCTGCGATCCCGAATCCGACTTGGTCTTCAAGCTCACCCTCGTCGGCAAAGACCCCGCACCGGGAACGCTCCAACGAATGGTCGTAAGCGAAGAACTAAGCTACGCTCGCACCGACGCGTCCGTTGAATACACTGACAGCGGCGAAACCATCAATGGGTACTACGTCGACGGATTGGGCTCTTGCATCGTTCGCGGCGTCGTATTTGACACCGACTCTGGTCATCGCCGAATCATCCTTCGCGGCACGTACGACCGAAACCACGAATTTGGCTGTCATATTTGTCTCGTCGGTTCCATCTCACCCCTCGGCATCGCCGGCTTCGTCGCGACAAACGCAGCGATTCCACCAAACACTTTTTCCACTGGAGATTACGCCCGTCTCAAGCGCGAATGCCTCGAGCCCAATCGCACGTTTATGATGTGGCCAAACTGAGCCTCATCGACGCGCGAGTCCATCGCATCGCGAACGACGGAAAGGATTTCACACATACCGTAGATAGATACACACCGTACAGTAGATAGATGGCGTAGAATTTATTCATTTTCATTTTCATCCACGCAGACCCGGGACGGAGGAGCGATTCAAAGGAGAGAACAAACAAAAACAAAAACACTCTCGTTCGATGATGTCATCAACACAAAAAGTGCACGAAAAGTCAAACGCGTCGTCATTGTCATTCACGCGCACCCACGCCCGGGATACAACCGCACACGAGCACGATATCGATCGACACGCACGCGATGCGCGCGACGTCTGTGTCGTCGTGTCGACGCGTCGCCGCGCTCGGACTTCGTTCCCTTCGTTCCCGCGTCGCGTCGACGTCGAACGGCGCACCCGTGAGTGCGACTGGCGGCGGCGCCCACCGATTCCTCCCGGTCGGGAACCCGCGACGTGAAGTGGTGACGAGCGCGAAAACAGAACGAGGGGTGAAGGATGATGAAAGTGATGATGTCTTTGGGACGGATGAAGCGCTGAGCGCGAGGGAGATGGAACGGTTGGATCGGGAAGGGGCGGCGTTCGCGAGCGCGTGGGCGAGCGAACTCGCGAGTTCTGTTGAGGATGCGAGAAGGTTGGAAAAGAAACTGTTTAACGACGACAGGGATGACGAGGACGATATCGTGTCGGCGTCGAATGTTGTTGATGAGGATGTGGGATCGATGCTTGGTGACGTCGGTGGGAAGAAGAAGAGCGCGAGGGCGGATGCGAGAGGACGTAGAAAGACGCGAAGGGACTGGAGCAAGGTGCCAGACGCGTCGTTACCGCGGGTCGCCATCGTTGGAAGGCCAAACGTGGGGAAGAGCGCGTTGTTTAACCGATTGACGGGGACGAAGAGAGCGATTGTGTACGATGAACCGGGGGTGACGCGGGATCGAATGTACGTGAGGTCGTATTGGGGCGAACACGAGTTTATGATGGTGGACACGGGTGGGTTGGAAAACCTGCCAGCGAATCCAGAAGGGGCGCCTTCGACGGATAGAATCGGTGGCGTGGAGATTCTTCCGGGGATGATTGAGGCGCAAGCGGCGGAGGCTGTGAAAGAGGCGGCGGTGTTGGTGTTTGTCGTCGATGGACAGGCGGGTTTGACGGCGGCAGATATGGACATTTATGCATGGTTGCGACGAACACAGTCGCACAAGCCGCTGCATCTCGCTGTGAACAAGTGCGAGAGCACAACCAAGGGAGAGGAGCTCGTCTACGATTTCTATTCTCTCGGTGACGTTACTCCGATCGGTGTGTCGGCAATCAGTGGTACCGGTACCGGTGAGCTTCTCGATAACATGTGTTCGACGCTCCCACCGCCGCCTCAAGACGCGGAACAGCGTATTGAAGACGAGGAGGAGGAAATTCCGGTGACTGTCGCAATCATCGGTAGACCGAACGTCGGGAAGAGTTCTCTCTTGAATGGTCTCGCGGGTGAGGCGAGATCAATCGTGAGTAACTTTTCGGGTACGACTCGAGATAGCATTGATACTGAAGTCGTCGACAAGTACAATGACAGAAAGTTTACGCTCATCGATACGGCAGGTATCCGTCGCCGAACTCAGGTCAAGTCTGGTACCGATGGCGCCGAAAAACTCAGCGTCGGTCGCGCTTTGCAAGCCATGAAGCGAGCCGACGTCGTCGTTCTCGTCATTGACGGCACCGAGGGACCGAGTCAACAAGACTTTGTGCTCGCCGAGCGCGCGACGCAAGAGGGGTGCGCAATTGTTCTCTGCATCAATAAATGGGATTTGGTTGACAAGGACACGTACACGATGAACAAGTACACGGATGACATGCGCTTAAAACTTCGTGTTTTCGAATACGCCGAGATTGTGTACACATCCGCGCTCACGGGACAGAGAATCCAAAAGATTTTAGACGCCGCGCACGTGGCGAGCGTCAATCACCGCAAGAGACTCACGACCGCCACGCTCAACTCGGTGGTTCAAGAGGCGACGCTCTGGAAGCTTCCACCATCGCGTAACAGCCGAAAAGGGAAGATTTACTACATCACGCAGGCATCCATTCGTCCTCCAACCTTTGTCTTCTTCGTGAATGACCCCAAGCTCTTTCCAGAGACGTACAGGAGATACATGGAGCGTCAACTTCGGGAAAACATTGGCTTTCCGGGCACTCCCATTCGCTTGCTCTGGCGGGGAAAAGGCGTCGAAAAGATGAACAAGTGAAGTGAGACGACGCGTCGGGTTAGGTAACAACACACATGCAGTAGTAGTTTGATTGTTAATAATTTTGCACTAAGTAAAACGTATGTATTACAACAGCCAGCCAGCTGACAAAGTCGGTTTAGAAGAGCGCTCGCCCATCCCGAGCGGTTCCTCCTCAGATGACTAACAAAGCAATCACCACCAAGGTACCAATGGTGAGCAACACTCTCGATAACAACAGCTGATTCGCCTGCGCCAAGGTTAAATCGTCCCCCACGCGTAACCCAAGGAGCGCTGCCAAGCCTCGACTCGCTGGTTCCAACGCCGCCAACACGTCGCTTCCCGAACGTCGATGATGCGCCGATCGCGGCTTCCTCCTAAACCTCGATGCCCTTCCATCATCATCACCACCGTCTTCTCCGTGCCCATACAGCGGAATCAACGCGTCCTCCGTCACTTCCGCCTTACACACCGGACACGCCGCGCACTGGGCGCCGCGGGCGCCCTCCAGCCATCTGTGAATGCACGCCCAACAGTACAAGTGTCCACACCGCGTCACCACCGGGTCCTGCGCGGTATCAAAGCATACATTACACTCGTACCGATCATTTCCACGCGTCGTCTTTGTCGTCGTCAGTCGACCCTTCCTCATCGACCCGTCGTCCGCGTGATCCTCGCTCGCTCTCCATTGCCCCCCGAGCGTTTGCGTCCGGCGCGTTCGCGTCGAATACCCCGACACATCCTCCCCCTCCTCCTCGCACTCGTCATCCATCAACGCATCTTCCTTCAACACCGTTCTCGTCGACGACGTCGGTGTTCTCTTTCCCCGACCACTCGTCGGTGCGTCGTCAGCTTTCACGAGACGAGCGTCAGCGTCAGCATCGGCATCGGCATCGTGTTGACGACGAGTCGATCCCGCGCGACGCACGTCCTCGAGTCCACCCGTCGACGCGCTCCGTCGTCGCGTCGTCGTCGTCGGTGCCTTTGTCATCGTCCTCCCCCTCGGTTCGCGATCGTTCGCAGAGAAGAATCCGCCCGTCGGGTCGCGAGCTTCAACACAACGCGATTCGATCGTCCGAACTGTGACGCGCGTCACTCGACTTCACTCCTTCACAGTCGATGCCGATGACGTCGTGTTTGACGAGCGGAAACGCGGTCGTTCGGGAACACGGAACGCGCCGGTGTCGTTTTCGTCGTCGCGCGACGATGTCGTCGTCGATGGGGACGCGACGACGAGCGTCACGCGACGCCGGTCGCGTGTCCACGACGCCGCCCGGGTGTCCTCGGCAGTCTCGTGTTCGGACGATGGATGACGACGGCGGCGGCGGCGCGCGCGGTCGAGCTGTGACGCGCGCGGTCGGGGTGGTGGTGGACGGTGATGCGGGAGGAAAACGCAGTGGGGATGGGCGAGACGATGGGGAACGACGGTCGGGGTACCGGTTCGTTGTCGTCGCGCTCGTGGCGCTCGCGCTCATGTTGTGCAACGCGGATAGGGTCATCATGTCCGTGGCGAGCGTTCCCTTGGCGACGGCGAATGGATGGGGTGAACGCGCGATTGGATTGGTGCAGAGTTCTTTTTTGTGGGGATACGCGCTGACGCCGCTCGTGGGCGGGGTTTTGGCGGATAGGTACGGCGGGAAGGTGGTGCTCGGTTTCGGTATTTTGGTGTGGTCGTTGGCGACTTTGGCGACGCCGTTCGCGGCCGCGGGGGGGAGTTTAGGGCTGCTGCTCGTGACGCGCGCGGTGATGGGATTGGGCGAAGGCGTGGCGCTGCCGTGCATGAACAACGTCATCTCCAGATGGGTGCCGAAGAGCGAGCGTTCGCGCGCCGTCGCGGCGTCGATGGGCGGATTTCAGAGCGGTTCCATGATTGGTTTGCTCGCTGCCCCGGCGCTTCTGGCTGCCGGTGGGATCCCCGGCCCTTTCGTTCTCTTCGGTGCGCTTGGATTGGTGTGGGCCGTCGTTTGGAACTTTGCGTCGTCGACGTATCCGGCTGAGTGCTCCATGGTGAACGAAAAGGAGCTCGCGTACATTGTCGAAAATCCGGGCGGCGCGCTCACCAGACGAGACGAAAAGAACGAGCAGGGCGAGCAGGCTAAGAGAGCGCCGCCACCGTTTAAACTCTTGTTGTCCAAATCTCCTACGTGGGCGTGCATCATCGCCAATTTCGTCAACAACTGGGGTTTTTTCATCCTCTTGGCTTGGATGCCCTTGTACTTTAAGCAAGTCGTCGGCCTCAACTTGAGAGAAGCGGCGTGGTTCAGCGCTCTACCGTGGGCAACCATGGCGGCAAGTGGCATCGTCGCCGGTACTCTGGCGGATAATTTGATCAATTCTCGCGGATGGTCCGTCACTGCGACCCGGAAGCTCATTCAAGGAGTCGGATTCATCGGCCCGGCTTTGTGTCTCGTCGCGCTCGCTGCTTTCGGAGCGAGCGCGGGTGCACAGACGGCTGTCACCCTGCTCACCGTCGCGGTCGGTTGCACCGCATTCACTCAGGCGGGCTTTCTCGTCAACTTTCAAGAAATTGGTCCGCGCTACGCGGGCGTTTTACACGGCATGGCGAACACCGCCGGGAGCCTCGCAGGCATGGTGGGAACGTACGTCGTCGGGTGCGTGCTCGAAGCCACGGGCGGGAACTGGAGCGCCGTTCTCCTCGTCACGTCGTGCGTTTACCTCATCGGTGCCGCAACCTGGCTCGCGTGGTCCACGGGCGAGCGCGTTTTCGATTAGGCTTATAGCTAGTCGCGTGGTGTAACTCTGAATTATTATTTTTTAAAAATAAAAATGGCGGTTTTTCGTCAGTTGGTTGTGTTTTCAAACACGCATATTCATTCGTTCAAGCGGAGCAATCTTTGTAGAGTGGTGGTGTTGAATGAACACCATGTATTTTGGTTGGCACGCGTGAGGAGGATCCCCGCGGGTGATTTTTTTGTTTTTTATCTATGCTAAAAGTAGCGTGTAGCCGCGTAAATAATTTACGCGCGCTCACCGCGGATGCGGCGGGCGAGTTGCACGTCCTTCGGCATGATGGTGACACGCTTGGCGTGGATGGCGCACAAGTTGGTGTCTTCGAAGAGGCCGACGAGGTAGGCTTCGGAGGCTTCTTGGAGGGCGAGGACCGCGGAGGATTGGAATCGCAAGTCGGTCTTGAAATCTTGGGCGATTTCACGGACGAGGCGTTGGAACGGGAGCTTGCGGATCAAAAGTTCGGTGGACTTTTGGTACTTGCGGATTTCCCGGAGCGCAACGGTACCCGGGCGGTAGCGGTGCGGCTTCTTGACGCCGCCGGTCGCCGGGGCGGACTTGCGAGCAGCCTTGGTGGCGAGTTGCTTACGCGGGGCCTTGCCACCGGTAGACTTACGAGCAGTTTGCTTGGTACGAGCCATTGTTTCGTGTTATGGAATGACGCATAGGACGTGCGTTTCCCCCGGTTCACGCGCGTTTCGGCTGAGGCGAATTGAGGCGTCGCGTCACGGGATTTCACGGTTCACTAACCACAAACGATCATTTTTAACCACGTTGTATTTTTTAATCAACATGATTTCCTCTTTGTGTAATTGTGACGGTATTTGACGATTACTAATGCATAAATTGGAAAAGGCTGGAAATGATGGCAATTAAAAAATTACACACAGTTGAAAACGCGTAAGTCCGGTTCACGACCCATCAAGGCGCCCATTCGAGAACGCCTCAGCCGACTCGCACGAAGCGCCCGTTCACAGCCGCTTCGGCTTCCGCCCGAGTCGTCATTACTCGACACAGTAAACTCACAGTTAATCATGTCTGGCAGAGGAAAGGGTGGTAAGGGCCTTGGTAAGGGCGGCGCTAAGCGTCACCGCAAGGTTCTCCGCGATAACATTCAAGGCATCACGAAGCCGGCGATCCGCCGTCTCGCACGCCGTGGTGGTGTCAAGCGCATCTCTGGTCTCATCTACGAAGAGACCCGTGGCGTCCTCAAGGTGTTCCTCGAGAACGTGATCCGTGATGCGGTCACCTACACCGAACACGCCCGCAGAAAGACCGTCACCGCCATGGATGTCGTCTACGCGCTCAAGCGCCAAGGCCGCACCTTGTACGGTTTCGGCGGCTAAACGTCTTAACAGCGTTTGTGCTTTGCGACTGTTCAAATTTCAAAAAAAATATCCGACGGGGAACTCGTTCTCGGTCGACAAACCAAAATATATGGTGTTCATTCAACACCACCACTCGACGTACAAAGATTATCACCACACTACTTAGTACACTTTTCATGTTCACAACTAAACGCTCCAGTGTCGACGCGCGCTCGATGACATCCTCTGCGACATACTGAACTGATAAGATGAAGTTTCAAACTGTTGTGCACTACACAACCAACCAACTCCACGCTCGCGGCACATCGCATCGCGCACGATGTCTTCGTCGAAAGCTCGCATCGCCGTGGCTGGTGTCGTGACGGCTGGATTGGTTTGTGCCGCTGCGTTTGTCGTCGCCAAGCGCTACGTTGAAGCGAAAGATCGTGAGAGAGAGCGAGAGAGAGCCGCGAACGATGCTCGGACGCAGCAAAGCTTTGAGGAGGAGCAAATTCGTCTTAAACTCGAGTTGGCGCAGCTCGCTGCGAGCGGTAATCTCGGTGCCGGGGACGGAGAAGCGGGTGGTGGATTAGTTTCACTCACTCCCGAGCAGTGTGGGGGTAAAACGGATCGTTACTCGTGGACGCAGAACGAACGTGAAATCGTTGTGACGTTTCACGTGGACGCCGCCACCACAAGTCGAGACGTTGAAGTTGATATTCGAACAAAGTCGATCCGAGTGGCGGTGCATGGAGAAGTAAAACTTGAAGGAGAGTTGATTAGGAGGGTGATTGTGGACGACTGTCTCTGGGAGATGGAGGAAGCGATGTCTGGCGCTAGCCGCATTAAACGTATCAACATCTCGCTGATAAAGTTGAGGAGAACTTTTGCGAAGTTTCATTGGCCCAGTGTGTGCTATGGAGAGCCGGAAATCAACGAAGAGACGTTGAATAGCTTTGGTGATCCCGTGCTAGGTGTGAATGGCTCGGATTCTTCCGACATGGCTGCCATAATGGATGAAATTCGCACGTTGTCTCAAGCCAGTCCCAGGAAGGCTTATTATCCAAAGCCTCCTCGCATGTAGCGTCGCGGCGGTGTGGCGTCAACTAGATTTAGAAGAAGATTGTTGTTTAATATTACAAATACAAACCTATAGCAGAATCGCAGTCGATGCCTTCAATCTGTCGGAAGTGCAATAGGTGGACGCAAAAGCGTCGGTCTTCTCAAGCCGATGTTCTTTTTCGTTATGATGTCGAAATCACACCATATGATCCGCTCGCTGACTATTTTCGTACACAACGCTGAAACAATGATGAGCCCTATACCGATCAAAATCACTGGTATCGCTTGCGCCGGTATCTCCCCGTAAGCTCCAGCCGCAAAGAGTGGTTCGAGAGCAATGTTGTACGTGAGCGTCTTCGGCGCAGAGCTTGGATCCCAGTATACTCCCTCTCTCTCCACTTTGACAAACACTCGCGCTTTCGTCACGCCAGAACCCAACGTTTTGCGGCTCAGAACAGCCTTCTCGACATTCAAAAGGCGTCTCAATTCAACTCGTTGCTGTTGCTCTGCCGTCTCGCCGCTACCCAAAATGTTTCGAAACCAACTTCCACTCTGTGACTCCAGCTCAACCGTCACCTTCGCCGGGTTGGTGGCGCTGTAAGAAACCTTGACCTCGTAGGCTTTGTTCGGATCGAGGTTTCGCAGCTCGTACGCGTGTTGGGATGGTTTATTCGAACCCTCTGGTGGGAACGGCAGTTGGACCCCGTTCAGGGAAGCACCGGGCGTGAGCGACATCTGCTTCGCCATCGCCGGTACGAAAAGCCCGGTGAGCGCGACGAGTAGAAATTTCATCGCGCTTACACGCCGATCGCGACGTTTCAACGCCGACATCACTCCAAAGCTTCGGCTTTACGAGGCGAGTTATGACGAGTCGTCTTGGATTAATCGCCAAAAATCATGACAGAACGCCTCGGACGACGGCGACGGCGCCACTTTACGACTCGGATGCACGCGAGTCGAGCGTCGGTCGAAAACGGCGGCGTGTACAGTTTCGGCGTCAGATCTCGTCTCTCTCGTCGATCTTGCATTCGTCGCTTCAACACGGGCGTCATGGTGAAGGCAACATCGAGGCCAAGTTTTCACCGCGGACAAGGCACGCTGGAGGTTTCCCACGAGCTGCACGTGGAAAACCGCGCGCGACTCGTCGAAGCGATGCGTGCGGCGGGTCACACAGATGGCCTCATCGCCCTCAAAGGTGGGGCTCAGTTGACGCGCTATAGCACAGACAACGAGCCGCTGTTCCGGCAAGAGAGTTACTTTCACTGGGCCTTCGGTGTGCTGGAGGGCGACTGCGCCGGTGTCGTCGACATCGCGACGGGTGATAGTATTTTATTCGTCCCACGACTTCCTGAGGAGTACGCCATCTGGATGGGCGCCATCGAGGGGCTTGATTCTTTCTCGAGCCGCTACCTGACGACTCGAGCTAAGTATTGCGACGAGTTTGACAACTTCTTGAAATCCAGTGGGAAAAAGGTGTTTACTCTGCGAGGGAAAAATTCTGATAGTGGTTCGATGACTAGTGGACTGGGTGAAGATGTCGAGAAGGCGCTGGGTGATGCGGCTGACGTTTCTGATGCCCTGTTTAACGTAATCACTGAGCTGCGGACGGTGAAGACTGCTCGCGAGCAAGAAGTTCTTGAATACGCGAGCAAGATGAGCTCCATCGCGCATGTCGAGGTGATTAAATCGATCAAACCTGGTATGATGGAGTATCAACTCGAGTCTCTTTTCAAGCACGTGTGCTACAGCCAGGGAGGTATGCGAAACGAGTCTTACACGGGCATTTGCGCCGCGGGGAAAAATGGTGCGACGCTTCACTATGGTCACGCCGGCGCGCCGAATGCGTCTCAGATTGAAGCTGGTGATTTGGTTTTAATGGATATGGGTGCTGAGTACCACTGCTACTGTGCGGATATTACCACCACGGTGCCTGCTAGCGGTAAGTTTACAGAGGACCAAAAAATCATTTACGAAGGCGTGCTCTCGGCTCATCAAGCCGTCCTCAAAGCCCTTCGCCCGGGCTGCGCTTGGAATGATCTCCAACGTATGGCTGAAATGCACATTCTCGACGCGCTCGTGAAAGGCGGGTTCCTCGTCGGTGATATCGATGAAATGATGTCGAAGAGAGTATCAGCCACGTTCATGCCACATGGTTTGGGGCACCTTCTCGGGATTGATACTCACGATGTCGGAGGATACGGCCTACCGGGAATCCCTGAGCGTAGCTCTGAAGCTGGTTTGAAGAATTGTCGCACAGCGCGAATCATGAAAGAGGGTTTTGCCATGACCATCGAGCCTGGCTGCTACTTCATCGATTGCCTTCTCGATAGAGCGCTCGCGGAAGACTCCGACATTAAGCAGTACTTCGTGGTCGATCGCGTCAACTCTTGCCGAGCCATGGGAGGCGTTCGACTTGAAGACAATGTCATCGTCACCTCGGATGGTTGCAAATCTTGGACAAACGTGCCTAGAACTGTCGCAGAGGTTGAAGCAGTCATGGCAGGTGCCTCTTGGCCATAGACGTAAAGCGGAAAGTCGTCACTTCAAACAGCTAAACGTTCGACGCGAAAATCAAATTAGCGTCGACCTAACTAAAAACTAACGTGTAATGTACAAAACCAATTTTTTCATTTCTTCTGTCAGCACTTCTTCTCGTTCGGTTCCACCTTTTCGAGTCGATCTTCTCGGTAGTTTGGTGCCGGCGTCGTTCTGGGCAAGTGCCTGAAATCGTATAAGAGGCTATCCGCCACGTGTTCCTCCTCCTCATCGTTCTTCCTCTCAGAGTAGGTGCGCCACCACGTCTTGAGGCTATCGTCGTACGCCCTCTTCTTCGCGTCAACGTCAGCATCCGTCTCGGTCTTTGCACTTTTACCGTAAATGGCTTCCATAACGTGCGCTGGAACCGCCGTACCGCCGCGCGCGGTGGCTGGTGGACGCGACTTTGAACTGTCAGATACGTTATCCCTCGTCATCTCAATCGATGAGACGTGGTCACTCGCACGTGTGGATCGATTGCTGGGCGCACGGTGCGTCGCAAAGTGATGTGCGGCTGTGGTTCGTGAGGCTGACTGCACTTTACAATAAAGTCTTTATTACCCGGCGCATGTTTCGAACGAGCGGCGTGGATGCGGCCTCGAACGCCGCAGCTTCTGTGTCTTGGCGCATCGATGGAAGACGGCGAGCCGGAAGAGAGCTTCGTTTCGTCCGCGTGGCGTCGACGGTTTCGAGCGAAGAGGATAAAGCAGCTTTGGAAGCCTTGGAAGAGAGGAAAATCAAACAGCGCGCGCACCGAAAGCGGAACCGACAGAGGAATAAGAATGCGGTTCGAGAGGAAGTTGGGTCACTTTTGGATGCCTTTGTCGAGCTAGAGCCTCTCGGAAAGGGTGTGGACAAATGGGAAGAGGTGTACGACATGCGAAAAAGCGCAGAGGTTGCCTGGGACTCGTTACCACCCCGAGTGGATCCGTATGGAACGAATAAGAAGGGAGGAGATATACGTGGTGCAAGAAAGAGGAACCAGGTCCAGGCTTTTGTCACCCATCTTCAAGCGATTCTAGAGGAGGAGGAGGAGGAGGAGGACGTGAAATCGCGCAAGGTTGTCTGTGATTTTGGTTGCGGCACGGGCAACGTTGTCATGACTGCTGCCGCTTTGTTTCCAAACCACGACTTCATCGGCGTCGATCTCAATCAGAAATCGATTGATATCTTAAATGAAAGGATAGTTGAATCAGGTTTGAGTAACGTGAGTGCTCGCGTTGGATTGATTGAAGAATGTGACGCACTAGAGGTTGACGTTGTGCTCGCGCTACATGTGTGCGGATCTGCGACTGATTTCGTGATAAATTCGGCAATTGAGCGGAGGAAACCGTTCATAGTCGCCCCTTGTTGCGTCGGAAAAGTACAAAAAGGCGGCATGCGCAGCCTCAATCGGATGCGAAACGATCTGATTCGCATCGATGAGAGACATGTTGAGATAGATAGGCCGCGCTCGCGCAAGATGCGGGAGGCTGGATTCGATTTCGATACATACATGTCAGCAGCGACACTAGCAGACTTCAGCGGTCATCAAGGTGTAGATCCTAGCGATCCAAATGAGCCTCTGACCCAGCTACCTCGACGCGCGAAGAGCGCCATTGAAGCGGATCGCGCTGAGTTTGCTCGCGAATGCGGTTTTGATGTGGCATTGTACAAGATGCCCACTCAGAGTGGCATTCGTGATGACATCATAGTGGGTCTGCCAAACGATGTTTGATGGACCGTTCATTAGCGTTGATTTATTGTTGTTATTTTTAGTTGGTTTGCCCAGAGCGTGCGTCTAAAATTTCTAAGTGTATATACTAAACTCCTACGACGTAAAGCCAGCCGAGCAAATTAGTGGTTGCTCATCAAACCACGGTCCAAAATCGTCGACAAGGTCGGTAGGAAAATACTTATTAATGGTTTCATCGTCCCACTCTTCCCCTTCACCCATTGGATGACATATTACTTGGATAGGCGGCCCGAAGCCTTCCCAAAGGGACGGTATTCTGACGGCGATGGAATGCAGGTACATCCGGTCCGCGTCTTCGCCTCCGTAGACTTCATCTCCCAGTAATGCGGCGCCTAGAGATTTCGAGGCGACGCGTAATTGATGAGTCTTTCCTGTGAGCGGTCGAAAAATCCACATTCTTCTCGAATTAGCTCCGAGAGTGATGAATTTTGTCAAAGCCGGATTATTTGTCGACGTCGTTAGCTTCCATGACTTTCGTCGCGAACGCTCCATGTCCCCAGTCACCGTACCCATCTTCTTCTTGGGCTTTTTCGATGAAAGTCCAATGTAATATTTCACTATTTCCTTGTTTTCGAACGCTTTCGACAAGGCTGCCGCCGCCTGTTTCGTTTTTGCGAACACGAGCGCCCCGCTCGTCGGCTTGTCCAGCCGGTGCACGCTATACAGCTCCTTCGGCGATCCCTCAGCCTGACGAAGCGTTGCCAACGTCCCGGGCTCAAACTCTGAATGAAAACTCTGACCCGCCGGCTTGTGCGCGACGATCAAGTGCTCGTTCTCGAACAATATTTTCGGTGTCGAGGCAAGGTAGCTTTCGTCTTCTGACGCAGCGAGCGCAACCGTTCCCGCCCTCTCCTCTCCCGGACGTCGTCTCGTCGTCGACGTCGTCGCGTTCGATCGATTTTTAAAATGTCCGGGAGAAACCAGTGCGCGCTCAGGACGACGCGCTGTCGGGAGAAACCGCGCCGAGATGAGCGTCGTCGACGCCATCGCGCGGCGCGCTGTGCTGGTGCCTCACTTTTGGTTGCGCAAAGTGCTGTGACCAAAGTCGACCCATCGTCGTCGTCGTCGTTGTCGTCGTTGCGAACGAACAGACGAACGAACGCGATGGCATCGCAATGCGGCACCATTAAGCGTCTCGCACCGCGCTTTCCGGGCGTCGTCGTCGATGGATTTAATTTCCAAAGCCCGGACGACGAAGCCTACGTGTTAACGCACTTTCATTCGGATCACTACTGCGGACTGTCGAGCTCGTTCAACTCGAAGAGCTCGACGAGAAAGCTCATATACGGAACTAAGATAACGTGTTCGCTAGTTGTTGAGTTTTTAAAGGTTGACCCAGAGTGTGTGCGGGCGGTGGAGTACGGTGAAACTTTTCCGTTGCGTCGTTCGCGCGACTTGGACAGAGACGACGAAATTGAAGCGACATTTATCGACGCCAACCATTGCCCCGGGGCGGCGATCGTTCTGTTTAAAAACAAAAGAACTGGTGATACGTTGTTACACACGGGTGATTTTCGCGCCGCGGCGTGCGTGCGAGAGAGCCCTATTTTGAAACAACTATTAGCGTCCTCTTGCCGGGACGGCGTTTTGGATGAGGTGATGCTGGATACTACGTATTGCGAAAAGAAATGGACCTTCCCAGATCAATCCATCGTTTTGAATAAGATGCGCGAGATTGCAGCGGCAGAGATCAAGCGTGAGCCGCGAACTTTGTTCATATGCGGGTCGTACGCCCTCGGAAAGGAACGGGCAATATCCGCCGTGTGTCAAGGTGCGCAAAGTCGAGCCAGCGTCACGGCGCGTAGGAAAAAGTCACTCGAATTGAGTGGTTGGTGGAACGATGAAATGTTCACGTGTGAAGAAGACGATAATGAAGCGGCGGCGCAGTGTAGAGTTCGCGTTGTGGGTTTGGGTAAGGGATCGAATCACAAGGCGATGATGGAAATAATAAAAAAGGAGGCACCCCGATGGAACGCCGTGGTGGCCTTCTCTCCGACGGGGTGGAGTTACACGAAAAAAATGGATCTCGAAGGATTCACTGTGAAGCCTTGGATAGAATACGATGGTCGGACTCGAGTTTACGCTATTCCTTACTCTGAGCATTCGAGTTACACCGAGCTGCGAGAATTCATCAGAACTCTCAAGCCAAAGAAAATCACACCCACGGTGAATGCGGTCACCAAGCAAGAGAGAGAGAAACTGGTGAACAAACATTTTTTGGATTTGATCGATCTTAAATCGGACGCAAACAAGTTAGATTATTACTTTCAGCGAGGTGGTGTGGGTGCTTTAGGCTCCAAACCTAAGAAAACAAAGACAGAGATCATCGTCATTGAGAGCGAGGATGACGACCTGGATTTTGAAGTTAAAGTGGAGGCAGAGGTACTTACCGCGCTAGACGGCGATGTGGAAACGATTCGCAGGCAAAGAGAAATGTGGAAGCGAGTCACGCCGGCAAAGCCGAAGCCTCAGACGCTAGAGCCTTTTCCTCTCGAGTGCATTGCTGTTGTGAAAAGTGGTGAGTACACGCAATTTCGCTCGCGAGCACACGTTGAGCAGCGACTGAAGGAGCTTGGTGCGACAATCATGAGTCGTATCACGCCCAATGTCACGCATATAATCGTTCCTGCTAAAGGTGAAATGGCGAGCGAGGCTGCACGGCTTAATTCCCTGCGACAGATGGAAGAATACAAGGATGAATCCGTTGCGGTGCGCATGACTGAGTCTTGGGTCATGCGACATGTTCGTGCGCGCAAAAACGATTGTGCGGCGTCTCACAGTGAACAAGAAGTAGCCGCTTTTGAAGCGAAGAAACGAGAGGAGAAACTTGCTAAAAGCGCCGCCGCAAAGCGTAAACGAGAAGAGAAAAAAATGGCAAAAAATGAAAATAGCAACCTTTTAGAGTAAAAGTAGAGACACAACAGTTGTAGCACCGCCATTGTTCAACACGATCGCGTTGTAGTGTAGAGACGTCGAGAAGCACAACGAAACTATAGCTAGATAACTCACATTCTCGCATCGTCGGTGGCCTCGCGAGCCTAAGTAGCCCTTGAACGTCCAGCATGAGCGCGGAAGAAAATACTACTGCTGACGAAGCTTGGCCCGAACTCGATGACTTGAAAGTGCGTGCGTGCGCCGAGGACTGGCACATCGATATCGAGAACGAGTGCAAGTTGGATAAGACGCTTGGTAAAGGCTCTAGCGGTGAGGCGTACCTCGCCCGTTGGCGTGGCGCTGAGGTTGTGGTGAAAAAGGTGACGCTGCTCAGCGCTAGTACCTCTTTGGCCAGAAAAGCATTCATAAGAGAGTGTGGAATCATGGCGCGTCTTCGGCACCCGAACTTATTACCATTCTACGGGGCATCTTTAAACGCGGCGCAAATTGCGCTCGTTTGTCAGTACGCTGAAGGCGGTACGCTCAAGCACTGGTTACACTCTGGAAAAGTACGCAGGTCACTTGGAAAGCGGCTCCAGGTCGTCCTTGACATTGCACGTGGTATGACGTACCTCGCCGCGAGAACACCGGCAGTGATGCATCGAGATTTGAAGCCAAGCAATGTGTTTATGACAAAGGATGATCACGCGCTAGTTGCAGATTTCGGACTTGCACGCTTTATCGCGGCTGCTGGTGAAGAGCTCACGGGCGAGACGGGTACATACATCTACATGGCGCCTGAAGTAATCAAGAGTCAAAGATATGACACACGTGCGGATGTTTATTCGTTCGGTGTCCTTATGTACGAGATCGTGACCGGGATCGAGCCCTTCCAACCACACAACTCCACCGGTATACAGATAGCCACAGCGGTTGCAGACAGAGCTTTCAGACCAAAAATCCCCGAGACAACCCATGCCGGCATTGCGGCGATAATTGAGATGTGTTGGCAGCAGTCGCAAGACGATCGGCCTCCGTTTGAGCAGGTTTTGAGTTCTTTAGAGCACATGATTCCAGACATTTTGAAGGAAGAAGAGAGCAGACGTGCGAAGGAGGCAGAAAATCCCACTCTGCAGTCAAAAGCGCTTCAAAATTTGTCACAGACGTTTCAAAAGTGGTCGGATCGGATGTCAGAACTTGCGAATTGAGACGAGTGCATTCGCATGACTCAGATTGTTAATCTTTAGAGTGTATTGTTAAAATATTGTACAGTACTTAGAACTTTGATGAGCATTGTGTGAAGTCCAAACGTCATTGTAGCATGCGCGCGCTCACACTGTTTCTACTCTCGACTTGTCTCATACCACGCATCGCAGCCGTCGATGTGCGCTTACGCGATGAGAGTGCTCAATATCAACAAGGACGCGTAGATCAACGCATAATTGGTGGAAGCGTTCCTGGTGATTTCGGAACTTACAATTTTGCTGTGGCAATATTCGTTGTCTCTGGGGCAGGTCACGAGTACTTTCGCTGTGGCGGCTCACTAATTACAAGCACTCATGTTTTGAGCGCTAGCCATTGCTTCTTTTCAGATTTGGGAGTGAGCGCCATTGATGGATACGCAGCGGTCAAAGTCAGGCTTGGTGCGCAAGAGAACGTCTTCTCAGGTAAACAGATCAACGTGGTTCAGATTACCGGGCATCCTGAATTCGATGGTAACACGTTTGAATTCGATGTTGCGATACTGGAATTGTCGGAAATCATTGATGTTAGCATTTATGAGCCAGTGCAGTTAGCTTGGGAGCCAATGGGAACTGGAATGGCTAAAGTCATTGGCTGGGGCACTGTCGATGACGGGACACTGTCCACACAACTCCTTGAGGGATCGGTTCCAATAGTCAGTCATGAGAATTGCGCTCAATCGTATCCAAACAGTTTACATTTGGGTAGCATGTTATGCGCCGGATACGCGGAGGGAGGTGTAGACGCGTGTCAAGGAGATTCCGGTGGTGCCTTGCTCGATTCCAACCTCAGTCAGATTGGAATCGTTTCCTGGGGTGAAGGGTGTGCACTTCCGTCAAAATATGGTGTTTATTCGCGAGTGGACGCGGCTCGGGCTTTCATAGCTAATGTCGCACCAGAAGTCTACCAGTACAGCCCATATACAACTCTGGAGCCACCACCGCCACAACCGCCACAGCCGCCAAGTGGCGTCGTCGATTTTTTCAATTTGTTTCAATTATTTTCATGGCTGTCGGCGTAAAGGTTTCGTCATTGAAGGCTCTTGTCACAGTTCCATGAAATTGAATCACGTTTTTATATAACAATACTATACGCGCCTAAACTCCAGTCACCTTGCCCTGGATGGAATCCTCACTCGGTAATTCCTCAAACAGTTTCATCCAGTTCGGTATGCCAGCGCCAGACTTCCAAATCGTGCCATTTTTGGCTACCCCAAAGAAGACATCACGAACCGTTGGATCGAAGCCTGAAGCCTCGATTTGATTGATTATCCATCGTTTCCATGCTGAGTTGTCAACTGGCGCGAGCTTGAGCTTCTTATCGCCGCCCAACAGTGCAGCGGCGGCGCTTGCAGTCAACTCGGTGGTTTTGCTATTCTTCGCCTTGCGTCTTCTTTGCCCAAACGGCAAATCGTCTTCCGATTCACTTTCATCCATGCTCACGGGAAGTATGACAATTTTGTTATCTTTGAGCTTCTCTTTGTACTTTTCCAAGCTCGCTATGCTCTTCGTGACGTGTTCTTCGCTGCCAGCCACGATGAAAACGCGGTAGGATCCACGCAATCGAGAGAACAAGGCGTTCTTTTCGCCATCACCCAACGTCACGCCTAATCGCCCGAGCTCTTCCTCTCTTTCCACCTTTTGGATGATCTTCTTACGACCTTCGAGCTCGCCTCGCAAAAGCAAGCTGAAGACGATCAATCCAGCCGTGTTGATTCCTAAGTTGGTCACGGTTTCAGTGAGATCCGGAGCTCCCTCTCCGCCTTGCAAAGCCTTGACCAAACGTGTACCAATGATGAACAATCCAAGACCAGCACCCGCAGCTAAGCCCCCGAACAGGTACAATTTGATAAATCTGAACGGTTCCTGCGCTTCAGCGCGAAGATTGACCATAGAGGATGCACCTCGACCCCCTTTGACAGCCGCCGCAACTTCACTGTACTGAGACGACGTCCTAAACGCGTCCAAGTCTGGGTCCTCCATCAACACCTTGAATTTCAGATTATACTCGTTCACAGCCGCGATGAGATCTTCCTGCGCCTCATCGTACATGTTCATCTTGATGTATCCACACGCTCTGTTGTAGCTCGCCGCGCGAGACTCGTCTTCGTTCGGCCCGAGCGCGAGCGCCGCCGTGAATGCTTGGACGGCTTCGTCGTACTTCTTTGCCTCGAAGAGCGCCAGTCCCTCGTTCACCGCAGCCGCCGCGTTGGCGTGCGACGACGACGAAGACGACGACGCTCGAATCACCGTCGTCTTTCTGTTCGCCTTCGTCGCCCGAGTCTCCCGCACAGCGCCATCGCGGAGCGACAGAGATCCTCGTTGCGACATCGAGGTCGCAGACGTCATCGCGAACGTTCTCGCACTCGCACGCGAACCGCGAACCGCGCGAGCGCCCTTGACGGACGCGACGGCGGACGCGACGTTCAGCATCATCGCGATCGCGGGATCGGACCACGTCGAGACCGGTTGGGGATCGGGCGCTCCGGCTCGCGTCGCACACTTCTGACGTTCGGTCGCGAAGTGGATATGGCCTCGAGGTCTCGTGTTTTTATCGAAATCAGATTTTTTTCATATACACGTATACTGTGTATTTCAAGCCTATGTGGTTACAAGTGAAAGGGGGGTTCACGTTTTGTAGACCCTGGGCGACGCTTTTTGCCTCAAACGTGGACGCGCGTCGCGCGCGAGTCGATCGGACCGAACGCACCGACGCACCCTTGCGAGGGATAGAAGGAGAGAGATGAGTGATTTTTCACGTCTCGCGCGATTCGCGACGACTGTGAGGTGCGATGCGGTCGATGGGGGTGCGAAAAGTCGCTCGGGGAAGAAGGAGAAAAGTGCACTTTCTGCGAGAGTTGGACGACGTTTTGGGTCCCGTTTGTCGACGATTCGGTCGGCGGCGACGCAGTTGGAGGAGGAAAAGGCGTGGACGAGAGCGCGCGTCGCGGTTGAACGCCGATTGAAGGATGCGGATGAGGATGTCTACGCGCTGGCGGTCTTGGGAGAGGATGAAGAAGTTTCAGTCGCGGCGAGGGAGGAGTACGGGAAGACTACTTCTACGTCCAATGCGACGCATGTAATGGACGTATTAGCGTTCAGAAGGTTGAGTGCGATGATGAGTACGTATGAGAAGAACGTTGAGACGCACGGGATTGCGAGACAGGTGGTCGTCATCACAGCAGGGGGTGATACAAGAGCCTTTCGGCTACCATTTCCCGTCGGCACGGCTATTTTTGAGTGCGCTGATGGCCAAGTACACACGGAAGCAGCCGCGCGACTGAAGGCCGTAGGCGCCAAACCGAGTCGTGGGTGTTCCCATAGACGGGTTCCTTTGGATGCTACCGCAGAGAATGTGCCCTACGGAGATTTGGAGGAGAGGTTGGAACGCGCCGGTTATCGTCCTGATGTACGCTCAATTTGGCTCGTCCAAGACGTGCACTCATGGGACCACGCGAGGTTAGCCACCTTCCTCACTGAAAGCTCTGACGTTATGACAACGGGAAGCGAAATCATAATTGATATGAGTGGTATAGCGTCGAGTGACGATATTGTGCGCCGCGAGTTTGCGTCAAATGGTGTCATGCCAGAGATAGTTAGAATCCCAGAGGATGAAGGTCGCGAAGCGATACGTCTAGTGCTTGGTTTCGTTCAGCGTGTGTCTTTGAAAGAGTCAGAATACTACCGAGACCAGCTATTGGCCGCTGAAGATGAGGCTGATGAGGATGGTTTCGAGGATTAGAGCTTTATAATTTGTAAAAATACAATTCTGCTAACTTTTCTCCTTCTCCTTCTTCTCCTTCTTCTCCTTCTTCTCCTTCTTCTCCTTCTTCTCCTTCTTCTCCTTCTTCTCCTTCTTCTCCTTCTTCTCCTTCTTCTCTGCCTTCTCTAGCTTCTCTGACTTCCGCTTGGTGCCTTTCTTATCGCCTGAGGTAGGCAATGTATCCGCAAAAATCACTTTCGTACCTTGCGGCTGAACTCTGGTGGCACCGGAGCCGTTTAGACTATTAATCGCCTCGGCTTCGACCACTGCGTCCAATCCACGTAAATCGGTAGCATTTTGCGCGCCTATTTTCTTTTCTCGCAAGATTCGAATGACTTCTTGCATGTCAAACTCAGCTTCACGTTGCGCTTTGCGCGCTGGTTGCATGGCAAGAGCGCTGTGCATCTCCTTCGCCTTCTCACGTGAGCCGACAACCATTCTCGAAGACCTGCTCAGCATTTTACGCTCAAAAATGGGAAGCGCACGATCAAAACCATCGGTTGGGCCGTGCTTCTGGACACACATGACAAGTGTATCGGCAAGAAGTACAGCGTCGCTCATGGCTTGGTTGGCGCCCTGAGCTTTGAAAGGCGTCATTGGATGCGCTGCGTCACCTATGAGCGTAACACGACGCTGTGATTTGGTATCTTTCCCATTTGGTCGCAAGACGTCTGGCTCTAATAGCTCTCTATCGTAGACAGGGTAACCGGACATGCAGTCAAGAGGGGTATTTTGCAGCATATCTGGAACAGGAGAATGCCAGTCAGCGCATCGACGTGTTATTTCCGCCTTCAAAGTGGCTGCATCTTTCGTATACATGCGTGCCGTCTGTTCAGAACATGGAAATGAAAGTTGCCACATTGTTGAAGTCGTCGTAAATGGCATGGCATAAAGACGAGTAGTACCATCAACAGTCTCAAAAATACGCCGCTCAGCAAGGGGCACGGACATCACGTCCTCGTGGAGGATACCAAGCACGACGCATAAGCCAACGTAATTCAAACGATCTCCAGGAAGGTAAAGTTGTCGGCGGACCGTAGAGAAAATACCGTCAGATCCAACCAGCAACGCCCCATCAAGAGTAGTGCCATCCATTAAAGTCACGCTAACGCCCTCGCCATCATTAGAAGTGAAGCTTTTCAGCTTACTAGCCCAACGAATCGTCCCAGGTCGGACTGCTTCAACAATTCTCGAGCGTAGTACTTGTCGAGGAATATGAATGAATCGACCAGAGTTTTGAACCTCTTGTCTCTCTTTGCTCTTTGCCCCAAACGCCTCGCCAAAGAAACCAATTATTTCGCCATCGCTAGAAAATGTGTAATGTGACGTCGATGGAGCATCGTCTTTCGATAGATCAATTCCCATGGCTTGAATAGCATCTTGCGCTTGCACAGTCAAACCGTAGCCTTGCGCTCGGGCATCGAAACTTTCGTCGGATTCAAGCACTAAGACATCGAACCCCTTGTTCTGTAGAGCGACTGCTGCCGCTGCACCTCCTATACCACCCCCGGCGACAATAATCCTGCCACATTTTGACACGTCAACGTCGCAATTAGATGTGTAAGAACTGTCGTCATCAAAACTCTTCTTTTGTCTTTTGAGACTCTTGACAAAGACCTGCTGCCCAGCCTTTGTGAAAGCCCACTCTAAGTTGTCCAACTCCTCTTCGCCAAAGTGATCCATCAGTCGTTCAGCCGTATTAGCCAGCGCAGAGAAGAGTTTTCCGTCCATTTGTCCGGCGTTTGCAAACGTCCAAGCCACGTTTGCAAGGTCTTGTGGCGTGAATTCGTTCACACGTCGCTCCGCAGCTCGGGCAAGCGACCGTGCTAGGACCGGATCCAGCTGATTGGCTTTATCAAAAGTCCATGCAATGTTGGCGATATTCGGCGCATCCAAGTCATCCAGGCGACGATCTACAATCGACTTTCGGACAGATTTGAATAGTTTGTCGTCAAAGTGTCCCAATTTTGCGCACGCCCAGGTGGTATTGACCAGATCCTGAGTATTGAAATCGTCAAGACACGATTCGGCAGTGCGGGCTAATACAGAGAAAAGCTTCTCGTCCATGTGACAAGCTTTGGCGAAAGACCACGCAGTATTCGCAATATCTTGCGAATTGAAGTCTCCGGAGCTCATGAACATTCGATGCTCTATGGCTCGGCTGAACGATGAAAAAAGTTCTGCATCCAAGTATCCAGCTTTGGCAAAGGCCCACACCGTGTTGGTTAGCCCCTGAGCGTTCAACGTGTCCAAGTGCTTCCTGGCGTGCTTTGCCAAGGTTGTGAAGAGCATCGCGTCGTATTGACTCGCCTTTGCAAACGCCCAAGCCAGATTTGAAAAGTCTTGTGCATTGAAATTATTTATGCTATCTTGCGCTGCTTGAGACAATGCGCGAAAGAGTGCGGCGTCAACGTAACCGGCTTTTGCAAACGCCCAGGCGGTGTTCGACAAACCTTGGGTATTAAATTCACCCATTTTTCTCTGCACCGATTCGGCTAGTGCCTTGAATACTCTCACATCGGATTCATTTGCGGTCGCGAAGGCCCAAGTGATGTTTGTGAGCTCTTGAGAGTTGAAGCGATCCGTTAATCGTTCAGCCGCCTGCACTAGACCCGAAAAAAGCTCCGACTCGAAGTATTCTCCCTTTGCGTAAGCCCATGCAATATTTGCAACCTCTTGACTATTACACTGACCGAGATTTTTCTTAATCTCGACAGCAAGAGCGCGCATTAGCCTCTCGTTCAGTGCCGCAATGCCGCATTTCGCGGCGCCGTGTGCCACGTTCGCAAGCTCTCTACCTCTGAGCTCGCTGTGACCACTTTCGATCGTCTCCACCGTGTGTTCCACCAAGTTTTGCACCGCTTCTTCGTGTGTTTGCATCCAACAATCCCGCGCACCTCCAGTCATCCTTCCCAAAGCGCTCCACAACGCCGACTGATGAATATGGTTCAACCGACTCGCGTGCGCCTCATGAATCCCAAACAACTCCGCCAAACTCCCCGCATTCTTAATATTCGCCGTCAAAAGCGCCGGACTCGGTCCATTCCCGCGTCTCACCCCGCCCGACATCCTTCTCCCGCTCGTCTCCCCTCTTCGCCCGCGTCCATCCGTCGCTTTCCCGCCGTCTCCACCAGCCGCCGGTTTGGCTTCGTGCAGCGGGTTCAACCCGACCGCCGCGCGCGCCTCCGCTTGGCTCATCCCCGACGCCTCCATCTCCTTGGCTGCGCGTTTCATCCGTTCCTTCTTTCCGAGTTTCTTCTTCTTCTTCTTCCCCGCCGGAGCGTCCCCCGGCGTCGCATCCACCGGCGTTAACGCGCCGGCGTGCGCTTTTAGCTCATCACCACTCATGACTTACACTTCGACTTCGATGATTCGACGCTTCGATGAGGGACGAGCGAGACGGAAGTTTTCTTCGAGATATCTACCTCGATCGGACTCCTTCCTCGTCGTCGTCGGTTCGTCGTCGTCGTCGTCGTCGTCGACTGCGGTCGAGCGAGAGCTGTTGTTTCGCCACAACGAAGCGCGCTCCCTCTCCTTTGTCGAGGGAAACGACTATGTCGTCCGACCCGCGCTCGGTCGAGCTCGTGCGCGTGGAAACGCGCGAACAAACGTACGACCGAGAGAAGATCTTCGGTCGAGACGCGTCGAGCGTGTTCCCGTCGCTCGGTGGAGGAGGAGGAGAGGGTGAAGAGAAGAAGGATGACGCGCGCTCAAAGTTTGTCACCGAGTCTGAACTTCAGGAGATGCGAGACCGGGGTGAGAGCACCGGTGGGGGCGGTGAGACGAACCCGGACGCGGGTAAGCCGTTGTATCAGATTTTGGCTGAACAAAAAGAGCGGAAACAACAAGATTTCGACGAACAGTGGGCGTCTATGAAGGTTGGGAAGAATAGACCGCTGGACGCGGAGGAGGTGGAGTTCTTGGACGAGCTCGAAAATGAGCGAAAGGCTGCGGAAAAGAAGCGACAGAGAGAGGAGAGTGAGGAACTGGAGGCGTTTAAGCGCGCACAGGTGGGTAAGGCGTCGAATCCTTCCGTCTCGGCGGACGTTTCTACGGTACAAGGAACCAAAGAAGCGCCCGCCGCCGCTCCACCTGTGGCAGTGGTGGCGAGGAAAAAGACGATTGGCGTTCGCGTCAAGGCCAAGGCGCCGACGACGAAGGAGGCGCCGGAAGAGAACCCCGCGAGCGGTGGTTTGGGTGGATTATTAGGCGATTACGGATCCGATAGCGATTAAATGTGCAGTAGGTTGTAAACATAACAACACAACGATAGTAGACTGGACACCTTTGACGCAAGATAACTTTCAGAGCTTTATCAACACTGCGCGACGCGCTGCTCGACGCTCGAAGCGAGGCAGGGAAACGAACGAGAGCGTCATGATTCTCGCGAGCGTCGGCACGCTCCGTCCGACGAGACGCGCATCTGTTCGCGACGACGGTGGAGTTCTGGATTACGCGGGTCGCATTCGAGCAAACCGCTTCGAGCTTCCGAGCCGCAGCACGCGCGGTTCGGGCGTTGTACGAGCGGTGAAGAGACGCAACGAAAGAGTGTCGACACGCGTGACTCAGGGAGACGTCGATTGGGCTTACGATCCGTTGCGTCTGCGGACGCAACGCGGCTTGAGAGAGATGCGACGAGGGTATAACAGTTCTCCTCTGAGCGGGGGAGGTTCGCGGTGCGTACGATGCGGTGCGTCTCGCAAGCAATGCGGAAGAGAACAAGAGACACGTTCAATGCGTTCTGATCGCGCTGGTTTGAGCGGAAAAGCAAGAGAGGCGCTGAAGATTGGTATCTTTGGTGCGGCGACGTACGCTGGCAGAGCGAGAGCGTTATCTCGAGACGGTGGTGCTGGTGGAGGACGCGTCGGTGGTGGTGGAGGTGACGATGGCGGATCTTTTGGTGCTGATGGTGGTAAACTGACGTATGGAGTCGGCGAAAAGAGTGGTGATGAAGTCTTAGAGGAGGTCGTGATGTTGGATGTGCACGGTATGCACTGTGGCGGTTGCGCCGCAAGCGTACGAAAGATTTTAGAGGGAGATCAGGACGTTCGTAGCGCTTCGGTAAACCTTGCAAACGAGTCAGCTGTGGTACGCATAAATTTAGTAGTTGAGAAATCGGACAATTCGGAGTTTGAAGACGCTGTTCGAGAGGCAGCAAAGTCCGTCGGAAATAAATTGGCCGAGCTCGTCACTGCGGCTGGATTCCCGACGTCGCTTCGCGAGGCGAGCGGAGTCGCCGTAGCGGGTGTAACTGGTGCTGACGCAGTAAAACAAAAGCGTGAAGAACGAATGCGTCGCATCAAGGAAAGTACACAGCGAGTTATCGTCGCATGGGCTCTCGCGAGTGCCTGCTTGCTTGGGCACATTTCGCACTTTTTCCACGCGAGTGCCCCGTGGTTGAAGGTGCTGCACAGTAACCCGGTACACATCACCCTGTCTCTCTTTGCGATGGCGGGTCCGGGACGCCAAATTTTAGTGGACGGTTGGCAAAGTCTCAGGCGGGGTGGCCCGAACATGAACACTTTGGTGTCGCTTGGTGCTCTGGCTTCATTCTCCATGAGTACCGCCGCCATGTTACTTCCAGGCCTGGGTTGGCCGACGTTTTTCGAGGAACCGGTAATGCTTCTTGCGTTCGTCCTTCTTGGACGTGCAGTAGAAGAGCGCGCAAAACTTCAAGCGACGAGCGACATGTCTGCGTTACTGAATTTAGTCCCTGAGACTGCGCGTCTCGTTTCGTCGACTTCTGCTGCGGGCAGTAGTGACCCATATTACCGCACCGTTCCGACGTCCGTGATAGAACCCAAAGACAAGATCGTCGTTTTACCCGGTGATCGAATTCCTATCGATGGTGTCGTCGTCAGCGGTTGCAGTACCGTCGACGAGGCGGCCATCACGGGCGAGCCCATCCCCAGACCCAAAGTCACCGGTGACTCTGTAGCTGCGGGTACGGTTAACTGCGATGGCGTGCTCACGATTGAGGTTATCTCTTCGGGCGAAGAAACCCAAGTAGCGGGAATTGTTCGCATGGTAGAGTCGGCGCAGCAGCGTGAAGCGCCCGTGCAAAGGCTTGCCGACCAGGTATCGGGTAAATTCGTGTACGGTGTCATGGGTGCCAGTGCGGCGACATTTGCGTTCTGGAGCACTGTGGGCACGAAATTGTTTCCGTCGGTGCTTGCCACGGCTGCGTCCGCAGCCAACGCTCCGATACTTATTGCTCTTCAGATGACCGCATCTGTTCTAGTCGTTGCCTGTCCGTGCGCGCTCGGATTGGCGACTCCCACTGCGGTGTTGGTGGGTACGGCTCTCGGTGCTCGTCACGGTCTGCTCATTAGAGGTGGCGATATCTTAGAAAAAGCGAACAATCTCGACACGGTGGTGTTCGATAAGACGGGTACCCTGACTATTGGGAAACCAGTCCTCACCGAAGCACGCACCACTGGTGGTTTCACGGAGAAAGAGATTATCGCTCTCGCTGGATCAGTAGAACGCAACTGTCGCCACCCCCTAGCATTAGCAATCACCGAGGCTGCAGAGCGAGAAGGAACGCCGAATCACACGGTGCAAGATGGCACATTCAAACAAGAACCGGGCGCGGGTGCGAGTGGTATCGTCAACAAGAAGTTGGTCTCGGTCGGAACCAGAGCGTTTGTGACTGGGCAAGGAGCCTCAGCGCCGCTGCCGCCGGAGCTGGTGAACTCAGTGGATAATCCAGGTCGCACTCCAGTTTACGTTGGGATTGACGGCAAGATTGTGGGTGTCTTGGAGATGCAAGACGAGATCCGAAAAGACGCCCTGGACACCATAAAAAGACTTCATGAGAAGAACATTCAAACTATCATGATTTCTGGTGACAGGCTCGAGACTGCTCAAGCAGTTGGCAAACTCGTCGGCATCGATGAAAAGTACGTCTACGGTGGCGTTCCCCCCGCTGGTAAAGCTGAACTCGTACAAGAACTTCAGTCCAAAGGAAAGCGCGTCGCCATGGTCGGGGACGGCATAAATGACGCCGCTGCTCTGGCCCAAGCTGACGTTGGAATTGCCATGGCGGGCGGCGTCGGTGCCGCGAGTGAGGTGGCTTCGATCGTCTTACTCGGCGATCGTTTGCCTCAAGTCGGGGACGCGATCGACCTGAGCCGAGCGACGTTTAACAAGATTAAGCAAAACCTCGGTTGGGCGTTCGGGTACAACCTGATTGGCATTCCAATTGCCGCCGGCGCTTTGCTGCCGGCGTATGGCTTGTCGCTCACTCCATCTGTTGCGGGAGCCATTATGGGTTTCTCATCTCTCGGTGTCATGGGGAACTCGTTGCTTCTCAAGCTTAAAGGTAGAGACTTGTCCAAGGTGGATGAAGACGAGAAATGAAACTAGTAGTCGCGATTTGATTAAAATAATAACAAGTTTGTATTTAAGCCTGGCCAGCAAAGAATTCCTTGCCGCGATCCTCCACCTCCTTGAGGTATTCGGCTTGCACACGCTGCGCGTAGGAACCGTTCGGAAGGTTCAAGACGACGCCTTCCATGCGGCGTTGCAAATCCTTGGTGAACGCCGTCTCGTTGTAGCCATCCTTCGAAATGTCGATAAAGTGCATGGTCCATTCCTCCGCGTTGGATCGAATCACTTTATCGAGAGCGGACGAGTCTTCGTCGAGCTCTCGAGCGGCATACAACTGCAACAATCTTTGAAGAATGTGCACCATACCGTCGAGTCCGTTTTCATCAGACTTACGGATCCAGGCGTACAGAGTGTTGAGCGTGCGCTCATCCACCGCATGGTTTTGCAACGCCGCTCGCATGCGCTCCAAAGCGTCCAGCTTGAGCGGCACGTCAAACTCACCCGTGGACGGATCCGCCGCCGCGCCCACGATGGCTTGCAAGCTTGCGCTAGATTCTTCAATCGTATTCTCCGTGCGCTGAACCATAGCCTCAACCAATCGCATGCACTTGCTCGCCGTTTCCATAATCTTCGTCTTGTCTGCGCTCGCGCTCGCCGCGTCGCTCCTCGACGCGAATCGCATCCACATCTTCTGGTCGAACGACAGCACGTTCTCCGCGACGATCCGCCCGAGCTCCTCATCGCTCGTCGCGTTCGTCATGAGATCAATCAACGCATCCATCGCCGCGAGTTCGCTCACTTCATCACCGCCAGTCGCAGCCGCGCGCACTCCTTTTTTCACCGATGATGTCGATGCCCTCGCCGCCGGTCTCGCCCACCGTCCACTCTTCTTTCCTTGACCCACCGTCCTCGTCGTCGACACGGACATGGACACGGACACGGACACCAACGTCGAGACAGCCATCGTTCGCGCCGTCGCTTCTTCTTCTCCCTCCCTCTATCGTCGTCGCTCTATCGCGTCGCGCCGTCGCTCGCTCGCTCGCTCGCTCGCTCGACGTCGGCTCAATCGTACCTATGTGTAAACAGTGAATACGTCATCCGTGCTTCATCCAAACCTCAGTGTCCGTCGTCGTCCCAACTGACGCGAATTCCCGTCTTCATTCGTCATTCGTCGTCGTCGTCGTCGCGCGGACCGACCATGGGACGGTCGTCTTCTGACCCGATATGGGAGTCCCTCCGCGCCGGGGCGCAGGCGCTGGTGGATAAAGAACCCCTCATGGGTGGCTTTGTGTACGCCACAATTCTCAACCAGCCGAGCTTTGAGCGCGCGCTCGGCTTTTTGTTGGCTTCTAAAATTGCAAACACCACCATACTCGCTGGACAGTGGAACGACTTGTTCATGGATGCGCTGAATGGGACGAACGAAGAGAAACATCGAGAGTACACAGGACCTGGGACTGGATCGATCGGCGACGCGGCGAGGGCAGACTTGAAGGCGATCGTGGAGAGAGACCCGGCGTGTCCTTCGTACACGCACGCGTTTTGCTTTTTTAAAGGGTTCCAGGGGTTGCAAGCGCAACGCGTGTCGCACTGGTTGTGGGGACACAAGAGGAAAATTTTGGCGTGCAAGGTGCAAAGTTTGATATCAGAGGTATTTGGGATGGATTTACATCCCGCGGCTCGATTCGGAAGAGGCGTCATGATTGACCACGGCCACGGCGTCGTCGTCGGCGAGACGGCTGTCGTCGATGACGATTGCACCCTTCTTCATGGTGTCACCTTGGGAGGTACTGGTAAAATTAGAGGAGATCGTCATCCAAAGCTTGGTAAGCGCGTCGTTGTCGGATCGAACGCGAGCGTGCTCGGAAACGTGAAAGTTGGAGACGACTGTAAAATTGGCGCGGGAGCGGCGCTCATACACGACTTGCCTCCGCGCACGACGATAGTCGGGCACAAGGGTCGAGTGGTGACGAAGAAGGCGTCGCACATTCCATCAAAACTCTAATATACGCTAGCTATTCTATGATAAAATCAATCCGCAACGGCGGTGTAGTTGTATGTAGTAATTATTTTTCTGTACAAGCCTCCGCTTGAGGCTCAACAAACACATTCTCCCATGCGAGATTTCCGCCCGGCTGTCGCACCGCGCCCTTTAGCCAAGATGCTGCTTTCTCTCGCTCGCTGTTTCTCTTACCAGTGATGCTCGTTCCGGTTGCGAGCATCCTCCATGGATTCATCTTCTCAACACTCGCTGCAGACTGAACGCCGATTGCACGCCGCAGGCGTAGTTGCACTGTTCCGTCGATATCGGTGGAAGAAATCAGTCGCTTCAGTTCATGTCTCAGTGAAGAAACATCGCGAAACGGTAACTTAAGCAAAACGGGGGCCCAGCACGGGACTTGACCATTCCAAATCACAGCAAAAAGCGCAACGAGGCAGTCGATGAGCGTTTGACCCGTTTCAGCTTCAGCCGCGAGATCTTCCTCAGATTCTTCGATCTTCGTCGCCCCAGTGAATGAGTCTAGAGTAGACACGATTAGTCGCGATAATTCTTCGGAAAGCTTGGTCGACATGAAGACGTATCCTATCAACGGAATCAAAAGTGATAATCTCAACCAAACATGAAGCCTGAAGTGTTGAATTGGCTTTGACGTCCCGAGACTAGATAATTGAGTCAAAGTGGCCTCTATCATCTCTTCTGCAATGGCTCGTTTTCCTTTAGGAATATTATGGAGAAGACACAGTTGCATCTCAGCGAGACTCTTTGCAATTTTCCATCTCGCCGCCGCATCGCAGTCTTTCCAGTATCCACCAGCAAAGAAGTCGTCTTTTGCCTCGCCACGATCCACGGCCAGGACTTCAAGGTTTAAGAATCGAATCATAGCCCTGACAGCTGTTTCTCCGAGGGTACCGATCATCTCTGCAACCAGAGGAACTTGAGCCGGTTTCGATGTTAGAACCAAGATGACCACGCGACTCATGGCTTTATCTGCGCCAGCATCGAGTTGTTCATAAGCAACCTTTAGTGATTGAGAGTTCGATAGGAGATCACCGATAGTCACACTTGAGAGAAGGTCAAATATTCGCTTGTCCAGCTCATCGACGATGTTGATAGTACTCGCTGCACTCGTTGGAGATGGATTTGTGAATGTCGTAACAGCTTCATGCGATGACTCCAACATGTTCAACAGCTGTTTGTGAATCAAGAAGAATGTATCGTCAAGTGTTCCACCTTTTTCCTCGTACTTCTTCAAGATATCCCCTACGTAGACTCTAAACTTCATCATCAGTTTTTGTGAAGAAGGCGAGTCTTTGAGTTCCATGATCCCCTCCGCAATTATAAAATCAAAAAGTTTAGAGATAGAAATGATATCTAGATCCAACAACCTGACGAAAAGACTTGAAAGAAGATCAGTATGATCATCAGTCAGCTCGATTGTCTTAAATTTGATCCAATCCAGCACGTCTGAGCTCACAGTAAGCGTACAGCTACAGAGCTCTTGAAGAAAAGCGCATGCAACATTTTGCCGAGATGTGGCACAATCCGAAGTGGTGGCCACAGACCAGCCGCAGACAACTTTGATTGCAGCTCTACACATATTTTCTTCTACAAGATGCTTTGATATAAACTCGCGAGCCATTTGGGCCACTGAAGAGTCACTATCCATAGACTCTTGCATCGAGTGCAGTAATTCGACAAGACTGTAAACTTTGATCGCAATCAGCTCTGGATTGGCCATGCGAGTGAGTGCTTGCACCGCTAGTTGCTCGTTGTTAAGTATGCGATGAAGTCGTGATGAGAGCGCTGACTTCGTTTCCGAATCTTGCACACTTCGTACAGCGTGCAAACCTTCATTACGTGGTGCGGCTACAAATGCATCAAGGTTGGCGGCAGCCAATGAGGAAAGTATGTCGCTTAAAGTTGCTGCGATATGAGCTTTGTCTGCTGTCTCTTTCTGCGTTATCGCATTCAAACTTTGAGCGAGCACATTCGCAAATCGTAGAGTATCAGCATTCGATGTGGCGACATCTGGAACAAGTGCTTGTAAAAGTGGACCCATGACTCTCAACAGTGCAATAACCTTTTCTTCTTCACGGTGTCTTGAAGTGAACTTTTCCTGCAAAAATTTGATAGTTTCGAATAGAACCATTTTTTGATCCAACAAATCTTCCTCTATCGAGTACACGACGAGTGCTATAACATATCTCAACTCCATTTGCGATGCTATCCCATATGACAACGTGTCCAACAAGTGTGCCAGCAAGTCCTCGGTCCACATCTTCCTACATTTCGCTACATCCTTTTTACACTGAGACAAATAGTTAATTTTAACAAACCACATCGCCCGTCGCATCGAAACACCGTGTTCATGAAGAGTCTCAAATAGTTTCCGGCGCCGCACCCCGTGTGGCACGCGGCGTACCAGTAAATCCAGTTCAACATCGCCCGCTAAATCGACGAAGAAGTTCGTCATTTCCTCAGGAGCTGCATGCACAAGATCCGGTACCTTCATTTCTGCTATTTGATCGTCATTGATACCGTTTCCGTACTCTTCGTCATCTCTTTTACCATGGGTTGGTGCTCGTTTCACCTCTCTGGCAGTTTCGTGAGCTTTTCTTCTAAGAGCCTTGAGCGGCTCAGAGTTACGCAATCGTCTCATCAGTTCGTCGAGACGTTGTGGATGGAAAATTTCGCTCAGTTTTGGCATCGGCAACGTCTCATCGAGTTCGAGCCACCATCCTCGCCGAATCTTTCGTTCGCACAGATGCTCGCTAGGAAACTCTGAGAGACGCTGCTGAAGCTCTTCCCTCGTCCGCGGGGGCACTGGAATGTTCTTCAAGATGGGTTCACCCAGGTCTATGACTGGTCGACGACTTGGTTTGTCCAGAGTTGGATCCCCTCGATGAGTTTGACGCACCATCTCGGCCCCAAGTGAGGTTGGACAGCCCGAAACTGTCTGTTCCAAGTGGATTACACAAGTTGACGCCACAACGTTGCACCGTCCTCGATGTCACTGCTACCAAAGCTGGCCTCTACGATCGCCGCTGTTGTCGTGAGCGTTATTGTGGGGAAGCGAGCTCGACGTGGGCAACGATCCAAGAGCGAGAAAGTCCGCACGAAGACGCGCAAGGCGTCCAAGGCTGATGAACTGGGCGCGTTCGTTTCAGATGACGAAGACGCGCTCCCAAACGTCGTTGCGTCTTCTCCCGAATCCCCTGAAGGAGGAAGATTGAGAGGACTAAAGTTTGTCATCAAAGACATTTTCGATGTTCGGGGTAGAATCACTGGATTCGGCTCACCTGCTTGGAAAAGCACGCACCAACCGGCGAGGAGAAACGCCGAGTGCGTCGAGTGGCTGGCAAACGCTGGAGCTCAGGCTGTCGGTATTACGACACTCGATGAGCTCGCGTACGCCATCAATGGAGAGAATGTACACTATGGAACGCCTGTGAACCCCAACGCGCGACAGTGCATTCCTGGAGGCTCTTCATCAGGCTCTGCCGTCGCTTGCGCAGGTAAGCTTCGTGACTGCGACTTTGCTTTGGGCACAGACACTGGCGGCTCTGTGCGCGTACCAGCGTCCTATTGCGGAGTGTTCGGAATTAGAACAAGCCATGATTCGATTTCGATGAAAGGCGTCCAACCTTTGGCTCCAAGTTTCGACACTGTGGGATGGTTCGCTCGATCGATAGACATCCTGCAACGCGTCGGTGACGTGCTCCTACCAGAATCAGATCCTCATGCACCGACACAACCATCCAAGTGGTACCTGTTAGAAGATGCGGTCAGTGAGAAGCGTACGAGTCCACACGCGCAATGTGCCGTTGTTTCCGCCGTGAGCGCCCTTCGAGAGGTTGCTCCGAGAACTCTTAGCCGAATCAATTTCAGTGAGACACTTTTAGCGAGTTGTCCAAAGTTTGCGGCGCTTGTTGGAAATCAGGAGGATAGCGGTTTAGAGTGTCTGCGAGAGATGGTTCGCGTTCTAATGGGCGCAGAAATTTGGGAAAATTTGGGTCAATGGTACAGCAAAGAGAAGCCTGCGCTTGGTAGGCCCATAAGGGCTAGGATAGAAGCGGCATCGCAGTTCTCTGCTCAACAGATAGACACATTCAAAGCGGTTCGAGAAGAAATTAGAGAAGAAGTCGATCGGTTATTGGACGGAGGCGGGGTATTAATCTTGCCAACGACTCCAGGTGTGGCCCCTAAACGAGGTCAAAGTGATCAGGCCACAGATTCATGGAGGCAAAAGTGCTTTGAGTTGCTGTGCATCTCAAGTCTGTGCGGGCTACCTCAGGTTTCCATTCCTCTCGGCACGTCTGGCTCACACGGCCCACAAGGACTATCGCTGATTGGCGGTTATCAAACGGATAAGATGTTAATCAGTACTGCTCGCAGCCTCATTCCAGAGATCAGTGAGCTCTATCCAGACATCCTAGAAAACGAACTGCTTCGCCTGAACCCACCACCCGTTCCGGGTGAGTCGGAGAAAGAGCAAGGCAATAGTGCACTCAAAGCGGGAAATTACCAAGAAGCGCTTGAATACTACTCAGTCGCGATTGGGAAGAATCCTAAGAGTGCAGTCTTTGTGGCGAATAGGGCGATGGTGCATCTAAAGCTCGGCAACTACGAACTAGCTGAAGAGGATTGTACCACCGCCATCAAACTGGACAGGAGTTACGTCAAGGCTTACCTCCGCCGGGCAGCAGCCAGGTCAGTAGGAGGGAACTATCTCGAATCTTTGGTCGACTACGAGGATGCGCTGAGATTAGAACCAAACAATGCAGATGCGAAGAGGGAAGTTGATAGAATGAAACGTATAATAGGAATGGCCGATCCAGGGATAGATGACGCTGACTTGTAGTCTTTCGAATTAATACATTATTCTAATTATTTTTCCTTCGTCGTGAAAAAGTTTTCTCCGCTAATTCTGACAGCCACGAAGATTTGATGGCCGAAACATCTCGAGCATACATCTTGTTAGTTCTCACCAGCTCGTTGAAGAGAATCTGTCATGGATGCGTTCGTCGTTAGCACAAAGTAATTAATTCAGAAAAAAAATCAACGCACCACTTCAGGGGGAGATTGGAACAGGACTGAACTAGGATGAATAGTGAGCTTCTGACCGGTTGTAAACACCTGAAACGAGCCATCAAGGTCTCTGCGTGCCGCATTCATAAAAAAACCAGCTACCATAGATCGTAGGACCAGATGGAAGTCGTTTTCACATGACGTCAATTTAATTCCCTCAGAAGTTGCTGCTCGAATCAATTGATCGTTGATCTTCAACGCTTTTGTCATCGCCCTGTGATTAATTTGATGCTCTCGACACCATTCACGGCCTCGCTTGGAACTACACGCTTTAAACTCCGTAAAAACCTTCAAAAGTGTCAAATGGTCTCCTTCCTGAAATAATTGTGTTAGCAATTAATTCAACCAATTAATTTTGAGAATCACCTTTCGCATCAGTTTATGCCTAGCGACGTTCTTCTGACCGCTTGAATCCCTTGAGAATTGAAAGACACTGTCTGTTGATAACATGGACAAAACACCGAGTGTCTCGACGACGCATTTCTCTTTTTCGGCAGCAATTATGCATCGCGCAGCCATAGGCTCTAACGGAAATCGAGCCATTTTCCTGCCGATGTCGTTAAGCTGCCCTTCGTCGTCTAAAGCTCCTAGTGAGTACAATAATTCCAGTGAACGTAAAAGCGCCTCTTTTGGCGGCGGATCTATGAAAGGAAACGCGAGTATGTCGTCAACTTTCATTGCCTGTCGGAAAATAATTAATTAGTAACATTTAATTGTGAAGGCGAGAACGGGAGAATAGCAGGCAAGAAACCGTACCTTGAGCTGCAGTACAACCCCACTCAAGTTTGTTCGCAATAATTCTGGCTTGACAAATTTTTGTAGACTCGGCATCACGTCTTCGGTGTACAATCGAAAACACTTCCCAGGAGCTTCACGGCCAGCCCGACCAGCCCGCTGCTGAGCTTGGCTCTGTGCAATGGGAGACACGAGCAACTCATCCACGCCACTCCGAGGATGGTGCGTACGCATCTTGCTGAGGCCAGAATCGACTACATAACGAATCCCATTGATTGTCAACGAAGTTTCAGCGATATTCGTTGCGAGCACCACCTTGCGCGTCCCAGCGGGTGTCGGCTCGAAGACCTTCATTTGGTCTTCTGGCGACAGCGCAGCAAACAGGAGCACCACGTTCAATCTCGGTGCACCCGACTGGATTTCGGACATCTTCTCCCGAAGCATTCTTCCAAGAGACTCTATTTCTTCCTGGCCAGTCAAGAATACTAGTATATCTCCCGGTCCTTCTTCCTCGTTGATCTGAAAGATAGTCCACAGCGCGGCATCGAGGTAGTCCTCCTCAGGTTCCTCAGTGTAAAACATCTCCACGGGAAAAGTTCTCCCGTAAGAATATAGCACAGGAGCTCCATCGAAAAATTTACTAAAACTAGTAGCCTCGAGTGTAGCAGACATTACGACGACACGCAGAGGTGGAAGTACTTTCACTTTCTGGTTAGAACTGACAGTACTTTTTGCAGCTTCGCGCCTTCGCTGCTGCACTCCTTTTATCGTACCAAGCAGAAAGTCCGTCTGTAGAGTTCGTTCGTGCGCCTCGTCAATCATGATAATACCATATTTCGATAGCATTGGATCGATCACCGACTCTCTGAGGAGCATACCGTCCGTCAAAAATTTGATTCGCGTCTCATCGCTAGACACATCCTCGAAACGGATGGCATAACCAACGAGCTTGCCGTGCTCTGTACCGGTCTCGTCGGCTACACGACGCGAAACCGAGACAGCGGCAACTCGTCTGGGTTGAGTCACTCCCACTGTGAGGCCTTTTGTCAGACTTTCGTCCCCATAAACGTACTGAGGTATTTGCGTCGTTTTACCACTTCCAGTTTCACCGATGACGATGACAGTCTCGTTCTTTCTGATTTCTTCGATCAACCGGTCTTTCGCTGAATATATCGGTAAAGACTTTTGGGTGCGTAGGATTTCATCCTTTTTGGCACCGTCGGGAGGGCCGCGTGCGCCATCGCGCGGGCGTTTCATCCCGGCGTTTGTACCGGCAAACTTCTCCTGGAAACGCTTTTTAGTTTGTCCCACGCCCACCATCGTCGTTGCCTTGGCTCTGCGCTCGCTCTAGCTTTGATTTGACGTTTGTAACTGCGTCGTTTTTATTGCTGAGAAAGAAAATGTCCCCTTGCTTCTCGTAGACCTGTGCGCGGGCGCGAAAGAATAAAGGAGCCGCCAGAGTTAGTTTGGCTGTGAGAAAGAATGGGGCGAACGCGAACGACGCGCGCGAAGAGTCGATGACGCACCGCCCGTGTGTTTTTCAGCGATTTTAGTTCACTCAGTGTAACCTTGAGCTCGTCGACGACGTGCTCGCGCGCGCGATCGTCCATCGAGGTCCCGTCGAGGTCTGACTTACCTCTGCGTCCGAGGGCGTTCGTTCGTTTGTTCGGAAGTTGCATCGAAAAGTTTGTAACTGTTTAGTCATATGACCAGGTGCGCGGGTCCGTCGTGCGTGTCCTCTACCCGCTCGCTCTGTAGACGTCAGAGCAGGGCGGTCGTGTGCTGAAGGCGACATGGCGCTGCGAAGACTGGCGAGAGAATTCGTCTCCGGTTCGAATTCGGCGACGGTTTCGCGCGGAATTGCGTCGTCGGTGCGAGCCTTGGCGACGGCGGCGACGGAGACTTTGAGCGCAGAGTTGAGGGTTGATGGAGGAGGTACCACCGCGTCGAACAAACTCAGGCGTGAGGGAAGGGTTCCCGGGGTCATATTCGCCCCAGGTGAGGAGACTAAGACGTTGGTATCGCTTTGTTCGCGTGAGTTGAGCGCGGCGGTGAGGAAACACACGCTGGCGGGTATGCAGTGCACGGTGTTTGACATCGAGCTCCGGGAGGAGGGCGAGTCGAGCCCGCGGAAAGTTAGGGCGCTAGCGAAGCAGGTCCAAATGCACGCTTACAATCAACTGGTGAATAATGTTTGCTTATTAGAGGTAGATCCTGAGACAGTGGTGAAAGTGAACGTGCCTGTTCAGACGCAAGGGGACGACATAAGTCCGGGGGTGAAGCGCGGTGGTTTTATCCAAGTCTTGAGACGCACGGTTGCTATCGCCTGTAGGAGCGATTCGATACCCACGAGCTTCGTGATGGACGTGTCGAATCTAGATGCTGGTAAAATTATCAAGATTAGCGATCTGAACTTGCCGGAAGGAGTCACACTTCGAGAGTCTGATGCAGAGTTGCCCATGATTCGCGTCGGAGGCAAGGTGAAGAGCGCTTAGACAGCGAAATATGTAATACAAAACCTTAGCATTTATGATCGTTTCGGTGCTGGATCAAATGTAATCATTATTCAAGACACGGAGTTCGTATCAGGTGTTTCGCTTGGAAACTGGGATAAGCCACTCAAATCGCTACTCACCTCGTGCATGAGTGAGTTCGTAAATTTGCGAAGTACAGCTGTGCAGTTACAAATGCTTGCCTTGTATTGCATGAAATCTTTTTCAAGAGTCTCTTGCATGTCAGGTGGGTATGTATACTGCTCAGGATCTGCATCATCGACTGTTTCTTCCGCTTTGATTTTGGTATTGGCTTCTTTGCCCTCCTCCTCTTCTCCCTTCTCTGGGACCGGTGGTAGAAATTTTGGCATGTCTTTTTCAATCATTCCTGAAAGCATTTCCAGTGCCGACTGCATGTCACCCTGAATGTATTCGAAAAACTCTCTCTTTCTCGCTTCATTTTCAAGTTTGAAGAAGGAAAAAACATATGTCCATTTGAGGACTCTTCGCGATAAGGCTACCTGCTCGAGTGCTTCCATTATGAAACTACACTGCGCTGGCGACGTTCTCTGGAGAGCACTTAGTGTATCTAACATGGTTGCCTTGAATTTTTTGATGTCATCTATCGCTTTTTGTTGCGCATTCTGGTGTGCAATGTAACGTTCTGAGTAGTGAACGTATCGTCTAAGTGACTCGGTCGCTCTTTTTCGTTTCTTCTCTTCCACAACTGCATTGTCCCTTTTAAACTGATTACAGTTGTTGCGACATCGATACGGTCCTTTGTCCCACAGACCAAGACAGAGCCAGCAAAAAGAGTGATAACACTGGGAACAATGCATGTGCATACATCCTCCATTCTTGACAATTGGCCGGTCACAGTTCGGGCACGGCTTCGTATTCTGTAGCAACCATTCAGAGCTACCTGCGTCGCTGGATGTCTTCTGTACCCACTCTCTCGCAACTTCGCAGTCAACGCATGGGTGCGGCTCAACCTGACACGACCAGCAGAACTCAGCACCGCAGGTACACTTCACTGGAACTGAATTAGACGTCATAGAATTTTCAATACCTATCGCTCGTTCGCAATCTACACCCATACAGCCCTTCAAGTTGTAATTTTTCTCGATGAACGCTCGACAGATGAAAGCATTGTACTTCTTCCTATCCTCGACATTCACCAGTGAACGAATTTTTGACTCGGGTACTTTCACCAGGCACATCGGACAGTGAGCATCCACAACAGCCTGACCCTCAGAAATTTTATTTGAAAGATAACCGGTCCAGCAATCAGCACAGAAGAAGTGTTCACAGCCAACACTTTGTACTTCGTTTGCGTCAAAGTCATCGAAGCAGATGGAGCACGTCTTCTCTCCAATTGTCGGCGGCGGCGCAATCGTCGACGTCACACAATCGATTAGGCCAGCTTTTTCTTTCGCCTTTTTTTCGTTCTCAAACCAGTTCTGTAGAGTGTTCTCATAGGACCAATGATTCGAGCAGAGCAGTGCGGTTGCTTCGTCGTCACTGACGCCTACAAGCTCTTGCACTTTTGCCACGAGACTACGACGATGTTGCATGATTTCTTCAAAGGAGTCGTAGACGACGAATTTCGGCTTACTCGCGTTGCAAGCCGCCGCTCCGTCGCCTAAATTTAATGCCCCGTACGCATCACCGTCCTCACCACGCGGAGATACGGCGTCGTCGTCGTCGTTTAGAGAGCCATCTTCGTACGAGAAGGATTCGTCGGTTTGTGTCGGCATGGGAACGAGTTGTCCGTCGTCCAGAGAGCCTCGCGTCGATGCCTAGACGCGTAATCGTGGACACAAGGCGCGGAAGAGACTGTGCACGCAAGTGTGGTGATCGTGCGAGCGCGCTTTAGGAACGCGAGGACTGCGCGTGCGCGTTGTGACGACGTGAGAATTGCTACGATGTCTATTCGTTTCTCGAGAAAACGTATCGGGCGCGAGGTGATAGATGTTTTTACCACGAGAAGTTAAGATTTCAGAGCTAACCTCTAACGTCTACCACGCGTGGCGTTCCCAATGTGTTAAGTATCTAAAAGGACGGGACAGCGACACGACCAGCGATGCGGTCGAGATCACGCTGGCCGCTCGGGGTGATGCGGCGACCACCCTTCGCATCCTTCTCCACGACGCCAATGGCTTCGAGCTGCTTGAGCACGGCACGGGCGACCGAGCCAGAGCCAATTTGGTGGTGGTGGCGGCGAGTCCCTCTGTTGCCAGCACCGCAGTACGACTTGCGGAGCGCACCCACACCCATGTTACCCTTCGTGTAGAGCTTGCGAGCAACGGAGGCGGCGCGAATGTAGAACCAATCCGGATCATACGGCGCGAGCTCCTTGTACGTCGCGGTCTTGACGGTGTCGACCCAAGTCGGCACTTCCATCTGTTAAGTTAAGCGTAACGCACATTCGAGGTCAGTTTCAGGTCGAACGGACGAGTTTAGAGCGGCCATATAGACCAAGTCAGTCGTCGCCGCGCGAGTCTGGGGCAAAAGACCCAAACCAGGAGCGCGAAGAGCCCTCCGAGAAGAGATCCGAGCGAGCGCGAGCGAGCGATCCGGCCAAGGAACGTCACGCGTCGATCCAGTGAGGTAATGAGTAACCAACGTTACATCACGCGCCCAGAAGACCTCACGCGTCATCACCCGCGCGATGCGCACAGCCGTGCGACCGTCCCCGGTGCGTTCCGCGTAGCCCTAGGGCTCAGGCGCGCCGCACGGCGAGCATCGACGACGTCCACGCGGGCTGACGACGCGCGTATTGGCGACGACGAACGCATCTTGAAACAGAAGAAAAAGTTTTTCTTCATCGCGCGTCTGATACCGCATCAAGCGGTCGGCGGCAGCAACCTTGCGGACGAAGGAACACCGCCGCGAAGATCGCGTTCGAGTTGCCCCAGAGCGTTCTAGTCGGGACGAGTCATCGCCGTACCTTGCCCGTGGAGCGGAAGTATTGCGCGAGCGCGATGACGAACTCCTGCGCCGGGACGTCCTTAACCGTGCGGGGGGCGTTCTTGGTGGCCATGTTTCTCCACTCGCTGGACGCGCGTCTAGAAAAGGCGGAGGGAGCTGCGGATCCCGCTCGCTTCGCCAAAAGGATTTGTGGTCTCGGCGCCGGCCAAGAAGTATGTGTATGACCAATCAGTCAATGATACCCAGGGTAGAAATTTAGGGCTTTTGTCAAAAATGAAAATGACGAATCGCGAACCATCAATTACCCCCCTCTGATCGGGTCGAGCGGATGACAGACTCGAAAGCGCAGTTGAAGAGCGGACGCGTCGGCGTCGCATGCCGCCTTTTCGAGCACGCCAACTAGCCCAGAGCGTCGGAAACAATGGCCAAGTCTACCAACCACACCGCTCACAACCAATCTTACAAGAACCACCGTAACGGTACGTCGCCGCGCGTTGACAGCGACGCGAGAAACGTGGTCCACCGGGCGCCGCTTTCGCTCGCGAATCCGATGAGATTTCAGCCCCACGAGTCGCGCCTGCTCGCGTGTCGGGTGTTTTGGACAACGAAGGCCTCCGTGATGATGATCCACAAAGTACTTTGATCGTTCATCCCGCTCGCGGGTGCTCGATCGCGTCGCATCGACGGTGCTCCGTCGTTGGATGCGCCCTGCGTGACGCCCTGACCCACACCCTACCTCTCTAGAAAGTGAACCGCAACTGACCTCGATCTTCTGCGTAAACAGGCATCAAGAAGCCGAAGCGCGTCGGTAAGCCGTCCACCAAGGGGGTAAGTTATCTCTGCGCGCGCACGTGATCTCGCATCGTCGCGATCCGCGGGAGCAAGCTCGTCTCTTCAACGCGCGAACACGATCACTGACCTGAAGCGCGCGTTTCGCGACGACACTCGCAGATGGACCCGAAGTTCTTGCGCAACCAAAAGTACTGCAAGAAGCACAACAAGGTTGCTGGCAAGGCGTAAGAGAGAGTTACCAGAGTCCGGGAGATTATAGCGCACGGAGATGGAGCTCCGCATGGTTGGCTTAGTATTCAAAGTCTCAGAGGTTTGTAGTGATTGAGACCGACCACTTACGGTTATGCACATCTCTTCAATCTTACCCATACCCGCCTCGAATCGCCCGCCCGTCTCGCGCTCACGCGCACGCGCGCGCGCTCGTTCTGATACTTCCAGCCTCGTATTGCGAAACCCTCCCGACGTCTGCGTTCCCTCTGTAGACCTCCTTCGCGTCGCGCGCGCGAGAACCCGTTCGCTATTCATCATTCTCATATGGGCAATTAGTCATCAGGGTTTACCACGGATGACCCCGGCACCCCCGGTCAAATCGAAATCGCGCGTTCGTTTCGTTCGTCCGTCTGCCTGCTGTCTGTTGGTGCAGGCGTCCCATCATTGTTCGGCGTCGAGGCAACCTCAACGAGAGCTCAAACGCGAGCGTTCCCGAAAACACCAGAGGTGCGCTCCAAGTCTCCGTCCCCGCCGTCATGGATTCGGTGCCCAACTTTTTCGGTGGCGACGCCGGCGCGTTCGGTGGCGGTTCCGCGAACGCCACGGGAACGAACGGAGAGGTAATCTTGTGCGAGGTCAAGTGCGGGAGATTGAATAGAGACGGCACGACGATGAAGGCGGACAAGAGAAAAGGTTTGCTTCGCGTTATTCAGGCTGCGGTGGACGATACGTTGAAACAGATCCAGTGGGGCGCGCGAGACCCGTCGATGGCGTTTGAAGCGGAGGAAGACTTCATTATCATTCCCGATGAAGCTGTGCTCAAGCCGATGAAGAAGGCCGGATGCTTCATGTTGACGTTCATCGAAGAGAGAGATAGAGATATGTACTTTTGGTTCCAGGAATCAAACGAAACCGACAAGGAAGAGCTCCTCAATAAGTTTAACAGACAAATCAATACAAACGTCATGGCTGCGCTGGGAGGTGCTGGATTCGGTGTCGACGCCAATGAGCAGGAACAAGCGACGGAAGAAATCATGGAAGACGCCGCCCCGACGTCTGACCTCCCTTCGGAAACTCCAGCTGCGTCCACTCTGATGCCGCCGCCTCCGAACGTGATTCCTTCGCCCGTTGACCCGACTCCGGCGCCGACACAGTTTGTTTCGCAGACGCCCGCAGCTCCTGCAAAGGTTACGGAGGGCATGAGGACTCCCGCGAGCGCGGCAAACTTCACTCCCATCGTTAGTAGTGACACGCTCAAGGGAGTTTTCGCCAACTTGGGTGGAAGTACCCCGAGAACTCCGCCTGTTGGCTTGCCCGACATCATCACTCCTGAACTCGTCGGACCTTTGCTCCGCGACAAAGAAATCAGAGGACGACTCCTCGAGTATCTTCCAGAGGAGCACAGAGAAACGCAAGATTTAGAAGAACTCATTCGAACGCCCCAATTTCGAAGCCAGCTGGAGTCATTTAGTCAGGCTCTTCAGAGTGGAGAGATGGACTTGGCGCAATTTGGATTGAAACAGTCTGGAGCAGCAGACTTGGAGAATTTTCTCAGGGCGATTCAGGCGGAATTTGCGCCACAAGAGGAAGAGAAACAGGATGATGCGATGGAGAGTTGAGGTTAAACATTAGAAAATTTGTTCAATGAAAGAGAGAAGAAATGTTGTCACAATCTAAAGAAGGTACGCATGTACTTGAGCTCTTTGTCAGAAGATGAGAGCAGATTCGCATTTGGATACCAAACATGCAACGACCCCGACTCGTCCCCGATCGCGATGACGTGTCGATCATTGCGAAAGTTACAAATTTTCATACAGCTGAGCGTAGATGAGGTTATTTGCACACTTGAGACGGGCTCATCAATCTTGCGAACCAAGTCATAGCAGTCAACCGAACCGTCTACTTTTGAAACGTAGTAAACGCCAGGGCGAGTGGGCGAGAAGGCACCGGATACGAAATCGATGGGTGAGTTGCCGCTGGCGTGCAAAACTTTTCCTGTGTGAATGTTGACGATGCAAAGAGACCACGCACTCGTCAGTAGAACTACTTCGCTCAAAAACGGTGACCTCGCGATGGATTTAACGACACCACCAGACGTCGATAGCATTTTTGAAACGACGTCACCCGAGCAAACGTCCACAATCTGAGCATATCCTTGATCAGAACAGCATAAAATATCGTTCGGTGGATCATACATGCACGCCTGCACGTTAGGGCCGATGTCCATCGTCCTCAACAGACTGAATCCTTCGTCATCCAAGTTCCAAATCATGACATCATTGCGCGACACCGAAACCACTGTGGAACTGTTCAACCAATCCAAGTGGATGATGATGCCGGCGTGCTTCGCCTTTGAAATATGCACAGATTTTGTTACACATTTCTGCTCATCGTCGCTCACGCGGGCATCCATCTCCCAGAGCGCTAGAGTACCGTTCTCCAGACCAGCAACGACGCGTCCGGACACGTCAAAGCGAAAACTCTGCACTTCACTACGAGCTTCGAGCACAGCCAGCTCCTTTATAGCATCGTTCAAATCAAACACAACGATTTTACTTTTTATCCCACACCCACTCGCCATCATTTTGCTCTCCGCAGTGTGCGCTTCGATGCAACACATACCCACAATGTCGGCTCCGCGCCAGTCGGCAAAGTCAACGCACGAGACAATTTTTCCCGCGGTAAAGTCGAGGTTTGCAAACACCTTTCTCTCGTCCAACGGCGTCGAACCGCGTGCCATCGTTTTCACGCATCGTGACTCCGTCGTTCCAAGGTTTTTCAACGCGTCATCGAGCGGGTCATACGCGCTTCGCATCAGCAGAGTCTCCTCGCACGACGCGACAGCCTTTTCCAGCGCCGTCCGCCCATCCGACGCCAAATCTTTCTTCAATCCACCGAATCCCTCATCCGCGCACTGCGTTTGCGCATCCACCGTCTCACCACCATCACACTGCGTTCCACTCTCCCCAGTTCTCGTCTCCGCCTGCGTTCCCACGTCGTGCGTCACCCTCGCCCGTCTTCGTCTCTCCACGCTCTTCCACAGACTTTCCTCCTCCCCATTCGCACCCTGTGCGTCGTCATCGTCGCCCTCATCTTTCCCGTCACCGTCTCGACCACCGCCGCCCCACTCCGCCCTCAATCGTCTCAAGAGCGTAATCTCCTCCTCTGTCTTCATCTCGATCGTCGTCCTCGTCGTCGCTCTCCCTTTCTCGCGACGGTCGTTCCACGGGGCGTCGCCAACTCTCGCGCTCGACCAATCGATCATCCACGAGGCACGCGAACCGTCGTCGTCGTCAAGTCGTCAAGTCGTCAAGTCGTCGTCCGATCGACCCTTTGACCGCGGGGGCGTCCGTCACCCAGTCCCACGCAAATTGACGGTCTATGACTCAAGACGACGACGACGACGAAATATCCCGACGAGAAAAGGTCGGTCGGTCGGGCGGCGTCGAGTTGGTTAAACCCGCGTCGCCGCGTCTCGTCTCGAAGCCGTTCGCCCGTCGAGAGAGGTTGACGCGCGCGACGAAGCGAGACGAGACGGTATGCTTCGAAGACCTAGAAGACGATGCGATGGGGTGACGACGACGACGACGACGATGGGTGAGGAAACCACCGGAGCGTCGTCGTCGTCGTCGTCGTCGTCGTCGTCGTTAGCGGTCGGACGAGTACCGAAGACGGCGCTGACGAGGAGGAGCGCGAAAAAGGAAGGTTGGGGCGAGGACGAGCTTCGAGGAGGAGGCGGAGGGTTCGTGTTGCGAGGAAACGACGGGAGGCGGGATATTAAACGAAGGTTTGGACGGTTCTTGGCGAGGATAGAACCCCCGAGTCGATTGGACACGGAGAGCATTAAGGAGGCGGTGAAGGACATGCGAAGCAAGACGGAGTCGGCGCTCAAGGAGATCAAGGTGCCCAACGTTGAAGATTTGCGAAACTTGATCGATGACATCAGGGCGGAGCAGAGCGAGGCCAAGTACCACCCGGATAGGAGACGTTTGTCCAATGTGGCGGACTTTTTCGCGTATACCGAGGAAGAAGGTGCGGGAAAAAGGGCGGGCGCCCAGGCGAATTCGCAAAGTCTCGATTTTTAGAAAGCCTTTCTTTCGTGAGCGCGTTCTCGACTCGTGCGAATGACTGACGAAAATGACGTTAATGACGCGATAGGTCGTAAATTTTTCGACGAGGTGGATCGATCGGGTAAAGGGAAGCTGACGCTAGATGACTTGAAGGACGCGATGAAGAAGCGCAATTTACCTCCACACTACGCCAAGGCATTCATGGAAAAGGCAAAGGGTAACAAAATCTTCGCGCGATCCATCACTTGGGAAGACTTTCAGAGCGTTATGAATGAGCGTGAATCCACCATGTTGCGAACCTTCAACTCGATGTCCATGTCTCGAAACGGTTTGTTAAAGACGTCGGACATCAAGCAGGTGCTTCAAGGTTTAGACTTGCCCGCGACTGAGGCGAATGTCAAAGCCATGATGAGTCATTTGCGCGGAAGTAACGAATACTCGAGGCAAGGTTACGTCACTTACGGTCAATTTCGTAACTTTTTGATGCTTTTACCGCACGAAGTGGCTCGGGAGACGGATCCTTCGAGGGTCTGGTTCGAAGCTGCTACGATTGTGCAGTTCAGCCCTCCAGTACGAACTGGAAACTTCAAGAAGGCTGCGCGTGCTGCGTTTGCTGGAGGATTAGCGAGTGCGAGCACTACAAGCATGATGCACCCGCTCGATACACTCAAGACGCGGCTTCAGGCTGCCGTCGGTAAGGGACCAACGCTTCTTGAGCTCGTCAAGAGCGTTCCAAAGCTCGGCCCACGCAAAATTTATCAAGGCATCATTCCCGCGGTGAGCGGTAATTTCTTGGGACACGGCTTACGTACGGCTACATACGAAGTTGTTTGTATCGCTTTAGCCCCGGCTATGGCTTTCCCGCTCGTGACGGAGACCACCATTCAAGGCTTGGGTTCTGGTCTAGGCACTTTTTTCGGCACTTGCGTTCGCATCCCGTGTGAAGTATTGAAGCAACGGCTGCAGACGGATCAGTATCCGAATGTGGTCTCTGCCGCCACTGGAATGGTTAAAAAGAATCCACGCGCTCTTTATGCTGGGACTGCAGCCACACTCACCCGTGAAATTCCCTTTTACGTCACCGGGTTGATGATTTACGAGAATTTGAAAAAGGTTGCAGTCGCGATGAAGGGCGGCAAGGAGCTTGAGAATTATCAGGTGATTATTGTCGGTGCGTGTGCGGGTGCTCTTGGTTCAGTCATGGTGAACCCATTCGATGTGATGAAGACTCGTACGATGACTGGCTCTGTGCCTCTCGGTGAGAACCTCTTTGTATCGATGGCTCACATTGTCAAGACGGAGGGCCCGAAGGCGTTAATGAAGGGCGCCATCCCGCGCATGGCTTGGATCGCACCCCTTGGCGCCATGAACTTTGCTGGATACGAGCTCGCAAAGAAGGCGATGAACAAGGCTGATGAAGAAAAGCTGAAGGCAAAGGATGGCAAGGAGATGAGCCTGCGCACAGCGCCTCCGACTGAAGGGGCGGAATAGAGTGTATCATTTTGTTGGTTCTTTTTCGACATACCGTAACTACAAGTACTAAATTAAAACATCACCCCCTTCCAAGAGGTGTAACAACAATCAGCTATCAATTTACACACGCTAAAGTTCAATCTCGTTTTCGTCTGCAAGCTTCGGCGGAGGCGGAGCTCGCCGCTGAGGAGGAGCTGCGCCAAACGGTCCCTGCCTCGGCACGGAATAGTATCTCACATCCCCACCATCCCCACCTCCACTCGGCGCGTTGATTTTCAAATCGAGCTCTAGTAAATCCATGATCGCTTGCGTTTGCGGGTTGACGTCCACAGTATCTGGCGCTCTGCCGCGACGGCGGGTCTCCATGGATGGATCGTACGCCGGTCTCGTAGCGGCAAAGGCTGGAGGTGTGGTGGCAGATGACCCGACCGTGCCTAATCGTTCGCTGACCCATTTTCGATGAGGTTCAATCTCTACCGCCTCTGGTGTGCCGTAAGCCGGTAGTTGTGCTGGGCTATGAGTCACCGAATGGTACTCGTGATTCGCCTTTAGAATCGATAGCCATTCTTCATCCAAACTGAACCCACCTTCGGCGCTCTTGTCGGGCAAATCGATGACTTGCAAAAAGTCTCGCCGCGGCAAACATTTATCTAAAGCTAAGAACTTTGTCGTTTTATCATCATCGTGCTTTACGAGAGCTGCGTATTTGACGTGCAAGTGTGCGCTAAACCAGTACGACGGTTTCAACCGCTTGAGTAGTTCCTCCGCAGGCGGTGATCCCAAACTGTTCGATTCGATCTCATCTCGTAGAAACTTCTTCTTGCGAAACAATTCTTGCTTATTTCCGTGATGCGCAATGCCCCTGGGCCAGTCGTGGCTCAGAAATACATCTACATGCTGCTTCACTTGCTTGAGCTTGAACACGTCAAACTCCCGAACATGGTACGCCGTTTTCACCGTGTGCCCGAGATATGGTGGTCGTTCATGGTGACCCTTCTTGTAATCGTGTGATTTGTAAATGCCAGACAACCCCCCAATGCGCAAATCTCCAAAGTTTACCACTCCAGAGTGACCAACGTAGTAAATGTTTGGCGCCACGTACCCGCCGTAGTACAATTCCCAGAGGTAATTCGACGCCTCGTGGTTACCACCGATGAATAGAGTGGGTATGGGTGCGACTTTCTCACCGCTGTAGTACTTGTAGAACGTTCCAAGCTCTTTGTACTTGTCTGGAACGGACATACACTCGAGATCGTCCAGGTTTCTCACCGCTTGGAAATCGCCGCAACAAATGAGCAGGTCAATCTTCACTTTTTCTACAGTCTCCAAGTGCGCTATGGCGCTATAAATGGCATCTAGTTCGCCATGACAGCACCCTTCAATCGCGATCTTCATCCTGGCGCCCTAGACTGACTTCCCTCGCGAGCGTCACGCGGAAGAGTGGCGAACGTAGTGACGGGAGCGCTTTGCAGTGTGGTCGAGAGGAAGCTCTCTCTATCATTGGGCTTACTTTAGATTTGTGAGATGTCCTACGCGCGTTAATCTCATTAAGCGCTGCTAAGTTTAAATGCTAAGTGTGAGTGTGTCCAATGGTCGTCGATCAGTTGGATTTGTTCATGATCAAACGGTGGCAATGGCAAAGGAACTCGACGTAGCTCATGCCCGCGGGACTTCTGTCCTCGCTGAGACGATTGTAGAAGAGCGCCTCCAAGCTGTCGCCACGCTTGAGGATCCTAGTGCGTAAAAATGCGCCTCTCTGTTTGCGTATGGCGTTGATGAAATCGTTGAGCGCCTTTGACGTCGGATTGTCAAAGCTCGGCACGGTGGCTCGCGACGACGCAATGTCGTCGACATTTTCCGTGCCAAACAAGTCGCGTAAGATTTCAACCGGAAGTTGCCGTCCAATCCACAGCAAGATTTCTTGACCATCATCCAAGAGATATGCCCCATCTTGACTGAGTTTTTCCGCACTGAGCCAGAGCGAAGGAGGTATCGGAGGGAAGGAAGAGTCCTTTGGTAAATCGTGGACAGAGAAGAGACGCGGGTACACAGCCGGAGTCATCAGTTCTGGTGGGGAGACAAGCGCACGGTACAGCCACATCGCTCGATCGTCTGGCGACGCGTCTGATCGGAGACCATGTGATTTATGCAGACCGAGTACGTAGAGCGGTAAAGTCTTCAAACCTTCCGGCAGAATGAGCTGTCCACTGCTATTGTTGCTGGCGCAGAATCGGCGGTAGGCGTACAATGTGGCTATGCACTGTTGCAAAGATGCGTCTTTCGCCGCAGTGAGCGTACCGTTTCCAGTCAAGAGAGTGTAAGCCGACTTGCGAACCGCCCAAGTTATCTGAGCATCCAAGTCAGCGGCGCGGAAGAGCGAACCCAACACAGACGTGATGGGCAAAGCAATCGTGTGCACTCTAATGCGTCTCTCGCGAGACATGGTTGTGTACAACAGCGCACATTGCACGTAAGCTTCCTTACCGTCGACGAGCTTGTCTTCGTATCTCAACGTGACAGCGATAGTCTTATCGCTATCCAACGCCGGCAAATCAATATCCGTCATTGTTCTCTTGCAGAAGAATCCATTGTAGTCTTGCACACCGAGACCGGCGCTCGCGCGCACGCGCATCACCGCTTCCAAGGCTTGTGGACGAATGAGATTCCATCTGAGATCGTTGTGAAGCTGCGCAAAGTCTTGTTCAACGTTGAATCCAGGGTATCTGTACAAGGATCCGCCCGTCATGCGAGGCAAGACGCCGAGAGTCGCGACGTCCACGGATGATGACACGCACAGGAAGACATCGATACAAACTTGATGCTCAGCGGCGTGCATCGCCATGTTGTGGTAGTTCTTGTCTACCGAAGCCATGCATCTAAGCGGTTCTTTTTCTATGTTTCCCGTTCGTTGCCCGGTGGTGCTGGTGCGCGCTTCAAGCTTGCCGATGCCCACGTTTGGAATTGTCGCCAAGAAGGCCATCACCTTACCGCCAGTCGGCTTCAGACATTCAATCGCCGACTTGATACCAGCCGTCGAGGCGTTCGGTCCGGGAGCAGACGACGAAAACGATTCTGGAATCGTTTTCAGCAGCTTCTCGATAGCCTCGCGATTCTTCGCTAGCGGCATCAGAAGCCCACTCTTGAGGGGAGCGTAGGAGTCGTCGACGTCTGGAACGACGAGCATCGATGGCTTCTCCGCGCCTTCCTTGACGTGGTAAAAGTGAATGCTACTGTCCACAGTCGCGATACTCACGAGCGCGTGTTCAGCACCCTGAATAGAGTCGAGCGTACGAAGAATGACTTCACACGCGCTCGTGGTGACGCCGCTCTGGATCGCCTGCGCCGTGACTTCGATGAGAAACAAATATGCCGGAGCCATCGGCGGGCGAACCATGTACTCCGCTGGGGCGACGTATTCCACGCTACCCCGGCACAGTTCTTGCCTCTCGGTCCAGTCTGTTCGTTTACCATCGGCACCGAGGTTACACATGTAATCCGGAGGCACTTCGGTGACAAAGTGACAAAAGTTGCATTCAAAACGCATGTGATCGATGAAGCGCATGTACGGATTCATGTACGCCTTACACCTCCCACATCGTACTGGTCCGACGGCACCGTTATCTATCACTTGAATCGGCGCTTCCTCTGGATGCGGCAACGCCATCGGACGCGTCATGATGCTCAACGGCATCCCAGAAGTCGTCAACAAATCCCCCGTGTTTGGCACGCTGCTAATCGTCGAGCGCATATACCTTGGATTTGCGCTCCCTAAATCTACACCCACGTACTCCACGAGCGCCGAAGGTGGATGCGTCGACTGATCCATCTCGCTCCGAGTGTTATACCTAACCTTTTCCGCGTGACTCACGTGCACCGGCCGCGGTATCTGCGACGGATCTATTCTAGACGTTGACCCTCCTCGATTCGCCGCAAGCGGTTGCGCATACCCGGGCTGCGGCGCCCCCGGCATCACCGGAGCCCCGATCCCCGGCTGCGGCGGCATCACCCCCGCCCCGACCGCTCCACCTCCGACGATCGGAGGCGTCCCAACGCCCCCCATCATCGTCCCACCCCCCAAATGCGGCTGGTGTTGCGGGTACGTCCTCTGCTGCTGCGGCTGTTGCGTCGGCGGAGCCGGAACCGCTGAAGAATGCATCGCCGGTCCCCCGTATCCCAACGGTGTAATCCCCCCTGGTGCACCACCACCGTATACTGGCGGTTGTCCCTGCATCGGTGGCGGCGTCAACGTCGCCTTCCCCATCGCATCCGTCGCTCTTTCCACCAGATGCTGCTGCTGCTGCTGTTGAAGATTACCGTGATGCTGAAGATGTTGTCGCATCGGTGGCGCCGTCCCAATCGTCGGCGGTGCTCCCCCTCCCGCGGTTCCTCCCGTCACCATCATCGTCGGTTGCATCGTCCCACCACCGTTCGCTGGGACGCCACCGTTCCACCCACCGTTCGACGAAGCCATTCCTCCTGAACGTTCGCACCCGAACGACGCGACTGACGTTCGCGCCTCGAAGTGCCGCGCCCCGCGTCCGTCACGGCGTGGTCTCACTGTTTGATGCATAGATCCCCTCATTTCATCTCTAATACGTACGCATGCCCTCGACGGCGACGCCGTGGTGTATTTTCCCTCAATAGATATCTCTCTATCACTCGGTGTATGCAAGTGCGCTTCATACATACGTACATCCATCCCCGTTCCGCCCGTCCGTCCGTCCGTCCGCGGCGTCTCGTTCGATCGATCGATCGATCGACGCGCGCGTTTGGTTTTTTGAACGAACGCGCGAACCCGCGTGCGGCGCCGACGAGGGCGTCACACGCGCGCGCGTCGTCACCGACACCGATTCGTCGACGTCCCGGGTCATACCCGACGGTGTTGACACGCACGCAGAGAGGGTCCGTCGAGCGTCTCGGAACGCGCGAGGAGGATCGCTCGTCGTCATCCCTCTCCCGACGGCGCATTCTGTTCTAAATCGGCGCCGGTGAGAATGGATCTTCGCGGCGACGCGTCGAAAGGGTCGTCGGTCGGCGCGACGTCGAGACGGAGGAGAAGCGAGAGGAGAGCGATGATGCGTCGGGGAAGGAAAGACGGGTTGAGGTGCGCGCGCTCGCGACGAACGAACGAACGAACGAACGAATTGACTCGATTTTGATGTGCGCGGGCGACCCGGCGGGAGAAGGAAAACGCGGCGCGCTTCGAGGTTGAGGCGCATCGTTTGACTTTTGTTGGTTTTCACCCGGGAAGGAAGCGGGGGAGGTTCGCCGCGCGAGAGGGCGCCGGGAGAGCGCGTGATGACCGACGAAACGCGAAACCGCGCCCAGACGTCGGACGAGCGCGAGTGCCGAGGCGAGAGCGACCGAGACTGACTGACGGCTGGCTGGTTGTGTTTTTGCGACTCGTAGGACGCAAACGGCGGCGCTCACGGCGCTCGTGGTGTTTGGTGTGGCCGGAGCCGCCTTAATGAGGGATTGGACGCGAGGAACCGCGGGTGTCGGAATGGACGGTGTTGGGAGAAGGCTGTTGAGCTCGAGCGAGACGTGTAAACCAACCAAGGATTGGGAACTTCCCGGAGGAATATTCGCCTATTTGATTGGCGTGATCTACTTGTTCATCGGCATCGCAATTGTGTGTGATGACTTTTTTGTCGCGTCGCTCGAGTGTATTTGCACAGCGCTCGGTCTGAGTGATGACGTCGCGGGAGCGACGTTCATGGCGGCGGGCTCGTCCGCCCCAGAGCTGGCCTCGAGCGCCATGTCTTTGATCAACAGCGGCACGGACAGCGCTCTCGGGGTTGGCACAATTGTCGGAAGCGCAGTGTTCAACATTCTCGTCATCATCGGCACTACCGTCATCTTTGCCGGGCAAACGCTTAAATTGGACTGGAAACCTCTCGCGCGCGACTGCACCTTTTACGCTGCCGCGATCTGCGGCGTTGTCGGCACTTTCAATGGAGGCAAAGTTCACTGGTGGGAAGGTTTGATTTACGTGTTGCTCTACAGCTCGTACATTGCCTTTATGTGGAAGAACCAGTACTTTATGGATCTCTTGGATAAACGTTTTGGTGATTACCTCGGGCGCACGGTGAAGGAGGAGAAAATGGAGGAGGGAGAAGCTACAGAGATGTCCACGGCGCCATCCGCTGTCGTTGCCGAGAAGAAGGCGTCACCAAAGGGTGAACTTTCGGTGACGGGTGCGGTGCTCGTCGGCTTTGCAGCGCAGCGCTTCAAGGCTGGAATTGCCGCTCGCACTATCAAGCCGATGAGCGCTGGTCAACTTCGCAAGATTCGTAACGAGACGGAGAAGGTGACGTGGCATCATCATCATGTGCACAAATGCGCGTGCGAAGACGAGGGCGATGAGGAGGCCACTAGTCCGTGGAAAGTGCCGTCGGAATGGAAGGACAGACCAATTTGGGCATTAAGCTTACCGTGGTACACTCTGTACACGTTCACGATCCCACCGTGCCACACGAAGAAGTGGGAGACATGGTACTTTGCCTCCTTCCTCATCTCTATTGGTTGGATTGGGGTCATCTCTCACTTCATGGTGGAGTGGTGCGCACGCATTGGCTGCTTGTTGGGGATCCCCGCGGTCGTCATGGGAACGACCGTCCTTGCGGCGGGTACCTCCATTCCAGACGCACTGTCATCCATTGCCGTTGCGAAGGATGGATTTGCTGACATGGCTGTCGCAAATGCCGTCGGATCAAACGTGTTTGACATCTGGCTCGGCCTTGGTCTTCCGTGGTTGTGCTACCTGTCATGGCAAACACCCAACTACATCGAAGTGAGCACTACTGAACTTCTTCCGTCTTCATTGATTTTGCTCGGCGTACTCGTGTTTTACGTCGGTACGGTCGCGAGCAGGGGGTTCTCGATTACTAGGCAAATGGGTTTCATGTACATCGCAATGTATGTTTTGTACGCATTTTACAATATCATCCTCGTTTGGGTATTGGACGTCTATCATATCGAGTAGAGTAATATTGGCAATGTGTTCAACTGTACTGAGTCAGACGTGAGATGTTCGGGCGTCGTTCCGCCAAGAACTCAAAGGAGGGCGACCCAAGGTCATTGCGCGTCGAGCATTTTGCTAGCGTCTTAGGGCATAATAAGCATCCAAGACTATATGTATTCACATCACGCGCGCGCGCAACTTCTAAAAGATTAGTACGGCTTGTGTCTAGCGTCACTCCCATCGTTGCTCTTACCGACTGGCCCCCCAGCTTGCAGACGTTTTGAAATTTCAGCAGCTCTGGCAGCGGCAGCCTCTTGGGCCGCCTTTGCCTGCTCGACGTTTGCACTCATGGCCGCCAGCGGTGGGGTGAATGATCGAGGAGTGACTAATTTTGGTGTCTTGGCTAGTTCTACGCGAATGTTCCTCCCACCAACGTTCATACCATTCAAAGCTAGCGCCGCGAGCACCTCCTTGTGAGTCGAGAACTCAATAAAGGCGTAATTCTTCCCAGCACCGCCCTCTCTGATCTCTGAGATCGATCCGCAAAAAGAGAACATCTGCTTAACGTGATCAATCGTCATCGCAGTGGGCAGATTAGAAACGTGCGCGGTTCTCTTTAACTCCTCTGGAACCGGTGGTTCTGGAGCTTGAGATGTGGAAGCTACAGGTGGGGGCGGCGGCGGCGGCACGGCGGCGTGTCGGAATTTGCACACTGATCGGTCGCACTTGCCCACCAAAAAGTCTCTGCAGATACCGACGACTCCACCGGCACCAGTAAGCGTCATCCCGCGATCGCTCACTATCGTCTGCTCGAGAGAAGCGCTGAAGAAGGCTTGGAAAGGAGAACCTCTGATGGCCACCCCGTCGTAAGTCACGGTCAGTTCGTAGTCCCCACGATCAGAAACCGAGTAAGAACACCCATAGGTACCGTCGTTCCAATCCTTCCCTTCACCTTGAACGACAATTTCGTTCGTCGACGCGCTCTTCACCTCAAACTTGACCGATCCACCGCCCTTTTTCACTCTACCATCTTCTCCATCCTTCGCCACCACGGTGAATGCGGCAACCTTACCGGCGGTTCCACCGCCCGCACCCGCGCCGAGTGCGACGCATCGCAACGGATCTGCCACTCCCGGCGGAAACCCAGAGTTTCCAACTTCCTCGACCGCTTTACCCGCGTCCGATTCCGCTTCCGACGCCGCTTTTCGAGCCGCCGCTGCGGCTTCGTATTCGTCTTCCCCCGGTCGTTCTCGCACGCTCTCCCGCACTTTCGGCAGCGTCGGCGGCGCTCCTCGTCCTTTCTTCTTAAACGTCGCCTCAAACGCCGCTCTCGCTTCGTCGTGTCGCTTCTGTTCCAGCGCTTCCGCTTCCGTTACCGCCAGTTTACGCGCCGCATCCAACGGGATCTCCCCAGTCTTTCTGAGCGCCATGACTCGACTGGACCGATCGAAGCGCTGCGGCGCAGACTGACGAAGGTGTCTTTGATGGACAATCAGCGCTTGGAATATGAATAGCGGTGATTTCACTCAGAGCGCGAGACGAGCAACCGACGGCGACGATGACGACAGGATCAATGCGATGTCAACTAAAAAATGTGTCTATCTGTGAAAGGTATCTCTTAATGATGGAGTGAAGAGGCGAAATCGGCATGAGCTAAGGGACGGTGGTGCGAATGTGCATGGCTATGTGCATGGCTTTGCCCGTCGACGGGAAGAGCTCGTCTTGGGCAGAGACTCTGTGAAATCGACATCCTGATGTTCTCTTCGTCGTTTTCTCCCGTACGCCTTGTGGTATCGTAGACACGATTTGCATGTCTTTTTACCGCTCACGAATTGGGTCGCTTCGTCCAAGTGCTGTCGACAACTTGAACAAAACTGCATGACGCCCGAGACGGCGACGGCGCGCGAACGAGACTTGGACGACTTTACGCTCTTCCTGGCGCGAGCACTGCGAGAAACGCTCGCTGGTACACTCTCAGCCGAACGATCTCTATTGTCTTTTGTCGTTGCCGGCGAGCTTTGCGGTGGGATGTTCGTCAGCAGGTCCTTGCTGAGGTCTTGCAAGCCTGCGGGCGCTTCGACGCCGCGAGTGAGCTCCACCGTAACGCGCAACTCGTCCGCCACCGGGTCGTCGAACAAAGTTTCAAAGCCTCCAAAGGTCTCAGACTCCGGTGGGAACGCTCCCGGGTCCATCTGATCGAGCGTTCACGCGCCAGGTGGGTCTCGATCAGGGTCTCGGTCGAGGTACAGCGCGTCTGTTATGACAATGTTCGAATATCTGTTTTGGGATGTTTAACGTCGTACGAACGTTGCGCCGCCGTGCGCGGTGCGTTCGCTTCGCGCAGCCCCCGGACAAGGGCGTAGAACTTTTCGTCGCGGTTGCGATCGATCGTCGCCTTGACGGGGAACGCGACCGACGCGAGACGTTGTTACGTTTTTCTCTTACGCAACACTATCTCCGGCAAACGTAATGTGCCACGTGGATGGTTCGGCCGCAGGGGAAACTCGAGTGCTCGGATCGAGGCGGGTCTTCAACAGGGTAAATGCGAAATACGGATGAGGAGCGCATTGGAGTGGTTTGTTCCCAGCGAATCGGTATTACAGCGCGCGCGCGCGCGCGTGTAGTTTGGTAAGAGAGTGTTGCGGTTAGGTGAGCGAGCGCGGCGAAGGGCAGAGTTGGCCTTGGATGCTGGTAAACCCTTGAATCGGCGAGAGTGCGTTGAGAGAAGGCGACTCGGGCCACGAGAAGATTGCCTTGGAGAGCGAGCTGACCAGTGGTGTGCCGGTGACGATAGATTCGAACGGCGAGCGCAAGCACGCGTATGGAGACGCGGAACACCAGTAATCTGGTAAGCTGCTCTCCGCAATGCTGAGCGCGGGAGGACGTTGGCTTTGTCCAAGAGGCGGGGACTTGGAGCGACGAACCTCACCTATTCCCTTACCAGCAGTGGAAATCTCTGTGATGCGCGGTCCTCGGTTCGAGGTCTGTCGCAAGTGCTCTTCCAAGTCTGCGTCTCCAAATGGCCACGTTGGCGAGGTTGGGGACAGAAAGTCAAAGCTCAAATCAGAGGGCGCAAAGGCGGGCTTCTTGTGCCTACACGAAGATTTCATCGCAGCTGCAGCGATGATACTGTCTCTTCGTGCTCTCACTCGAAGAACTGCCTCCTCGATGGCGAGAGCGCTCGAGTTGCCTCTCATGAACTGAGCGCTGAAGTAATTGTCAAAGTAATTAATCATCTTTCCAATGTGCGATGGACTCGTCGGTGTTTGCGCCATCGAAACGAGCTCCATCTCCTTCGCAGCTTTACCACCTCGTTTCCTCGGTTTCAAATCTGAAATTTGCCCCGCAGTAGCGAAAGCCTCATCCATCTTCTTTTCAAACCTCTGCTGAGCCGCGCGATAGCATCGCTCGCCCGCTTTCGGTGAGGCTCGCTTCACTTGCCTCGTTTCGGTCGACTTGGCGCTCGAGCGCGGTTCCATTTTTATTTTCTTCTCACTCTTCGTCACGGGAGTATCGAGAACTAGCGAAGGAGACGAAGTCGCCCGCCTTCTCTTCCTCGAACCGGAGGACGGCGTCGAAGCCGTCTTACTCGCCGCCTTGTCCTCCTCCCGCGGTTTAATCTCCCTCGACTTTTTCACAGAATCAACCCGCGTCCCACCCGACCGCAAGCTCGACCCTGACGACCTTACCGTCGTTTCACTCTCTCGTCGCTCCGTCTCACCAACATTTAGCGTCGGTTTCGCGTGATCGTGTTCGCCTTCGTACTTGACCACCACGCCCGCTCCGTCGCTCGCCCGCTCCGTCTTCTTCCTCGCCGGACATCTCGGTTCGGTGCATCGGTAATACGATCGCGGGTACGGTGAATTCTTGATATTCTTCTGGCCGTACTTTCGCCATCGGTACCCGTCCCCCGTCGTCGCGTCCGCGCAGTACAATCCTTCCTCCTCTTCCTCTTCCTCTTCCTCCTCAGACAGTGTGCAGGCGAAGCGACCTCGACCTCGACCTCGACCTCGACCTCGACCTCGACCTCGAACGCCACCACTGATACCGGGCGGCGGCGTCAACCGTCCAACTGTCCGAGCAACGAACGCCGCTGGTCCACCGGCCGCGACGCGCGTCGCCGGCGTCGTCGTCGCCGCGATCCCGTCGGATTCGTCGCGACGACGCGTCATCGTCGGTGAACGAACGACACCGTCGGTGTCCCGGCTCGGCGTTCCCGTCGACATGCGTCGCCCTCGCCCTCGCCCTCGCTCTCGCTCTCGCCCTCGCTCTCGCTCGCGCTCGTCTCCGAGATCAATCGATTGGATCGGTTTCCCTCCTCGTCGCCGCCGTCGTCGATCGACGCGTCGTCGCACCGTTTTCGTGGAAAAACTTTTTTATCCCTTCAAAATCCAATCGCGTTCGTCCCTCGATCGCTCGCCCCGCGCCTCGTCGCGTCCTCGCGCGCGCTCTTCTCTTCCTTCCTCGCGCGTCCTCGCGCCCCTGGTCTGTCGGAACCGCGCGTCGCCGGGTCGTCTCCGACGCGCGCGACGCTTCGAATGTCCGAACGTTCGCTCGGACGCGCGGGGTCATCGGACGTCGACGTCGAGTCGTGAGTCGCCCGCGACGGCGCCGACGGTCCGGTCCGGGTCCGGGTCCGGCGTCGGCGCGTGTTAAAAAAAAAGCGAGCGCACCGCGCTGTTTCGAGAGAAGGCGAACGGATGACGGATTTTGGTTATTCTCTCTCACTCCTCGCGGGTCCCTCCCTACTTGTACCACTCATTACGACCCCGAACGAACGAACGACCCCACGGGTCAACGTCGAGGAGGACGTCGGTGTTTTATTACCTAAACCCTAGTATTGTTGTTTATAGTATTATGGTTATATTTATGGTATGTGTATGTACGAAGAATGTGATTCATATCACGTGTTCGAAAAAAGTCAACGCGCGTGCGTGCGCAATCGAAATCGAAATCGAAATCGAGAAGGGGGTGGGGGATCGGGGTATTTTTTGACGAGTCATCACTCGTCCTGATGGATGGAAACGTACACGTCTCGCGCGCGCAGTCAACCGTCGTTCGAGCCAAATTTAGCCGATGGTTAGGGTTCGGAGGCTGTCAATGTAAAAAAATCAACGCAAAGGAGGACCGGCAGAGACCTCACCTCGGGCGTCGCGCGGCAGCGCTCCTCCTTTCATAGCCTCTCGAGATGGTGCGTGCGTGCGACGAGCGAGCGAGCGATGCGAGCGATGCGAGCGATGCGAAGGCGCGGAATACGATGGAATCGGTCGATGCGGTCGTCGTGTGGAAACGACGGACGGATGGACGGATGGAAACGCGGTTGAGTGGACGCGCGCGGGACTCGGATGATGATTTAGGGCTTGTTTCTAAACGCGATCGAGTCGACGGGGGCGTGGACGATTGGGCGACGATGGACCAACGCCGGGGAATGGTGAAAACGTTGAAACGAAAGGTTTGACGTGGAATCTATGCTCGGGATCGGGTGGATGTGGCGTCGGCGCGCGGGAGACGGGGGTTGATGATGATGGTGTCGTGGGACTTGGTTTAGGGTCAGAGCGCGCGCGGCGATACCCGCTCAAAGCGGGTTCGGGGACGCTCAGTGGGAACGGATTCGGGTCGTGCTCGACGCAGAACAGTGACTGACGTGTGTGATTTCTTTCTTTTCAACCTCACAGCCGAAGCAAATCAACGAAATCAAGGACTTCCTTCACACCGCGCGCCGCAAGGATGCCAGGTCTGTGAAGATCAAGAAGACGGCGGGTGTGACCAAGTTCAAGGTGCGCTGCTCCAAGTACTTGTACACGCTTAGCGTTGCGGACTCCGACAAGGCGTCCAAGCTCAAGCGCTCCCTCCCCCCGGGCCTTCAAGTCATCGATGTGTAAATCGACCTTGATAGATTCTTTTAGAAAAGCCGGGTGGGACGTGATGAAATTTCGAGTGGGTGCTCGAGTTTGAGAGAGACTTATTAGCTATACAAGCGTCTGTAATTGCACAATTCGACCGCTTATTCCACGTTCGCTACTCACATCAACTTCTAAGAATTCTATTCGCGCTCACGCTGGAACCTCTATCGGGGCGTGCTTCCTCGGGAGATGAAAGAAGAACTCGACCTCGAGGGAACCGTCTTCGGCGAGATCGGTGCAGTGCGCAGCATTTCGCTGCTTATCGACACCGAACAGAGCTCTGAGAGACTCCGGACGGAGCGCCTTGGCGACTTCGGGATCTCTTGGCCCGATTACATCGCGTAGTTCATCGACGATTGAGGCTGATCGATCCTCAGGCGCCGAGAGATGAAGGGCAACGCAACCACCGCTCGAGAGCTCATCCACCATCAGTTTTACCTCCTCCTTATCGAGAACATCCACGTAGACGGCGTAGAACGACTCAGCCTCAGCGCGCGTGAGCACCATCGTCTTTGCTTGAACGAGCGTAAAACCCTTCTTTTCAACTATGACATCCACAATCTTCCCCAGATGTTCCATTCCGCTCGGCTTGACGACGACGAGAGACGAGCGCGCCGAAGACTTGGTCGAGCTCGGCTGCGTCGACGCCAACTCTGCCAGTGCCCTCGCGTGTTCGGCATCCATCGACCGCACCAAATCCACATCACAAAACATTCGCTCTAAAACCGCGTTCGCGTCCTTTCCCATCACCTGAATCGCGCACGACGTTCCTGCTAAGAGCTCTGCAGAGTCTCTCGGCAGCGCCGTCGTCAGCTCCTCCTTTGCTCTTGCCCCGAAATCCACCGTTCGAAAATCAACCACCTGCATCCCTTCCTCTTGCACCGCCGCCAAAATCCGTCCAACACGACACACATCGTTCGGTTTCACGATGATGGTTCCGGATTCGCGTCTATTCGCCATTGCGATCGCCGTGTTTTCGTCGGCGTAGGCAGTCAACGTCAACTGTCGCGAGTAGATGACGAGCGTTGCGCCTATAAATAAATCCTCCACGCGAATCTCTCGATCCGGTGCGCACTTGCGCAAGTACACCCGTTTACGTTTATCTTCAATCTGGGTTCCGCATCGTCATCGATATCGTCAGTGTGCGTCGTCGTCGGTATCGTCGTTCCGTTTGTCATCCGAAGTCAAAAATTGAAATCCGAAATCAAAAAAAACATCTTTCTCGCGCCAACGCACCAATTCCACGTCGCCATCGTCAGGGTAATACACGAGGGTAAACTTGTACACGTAATCGTGCGCTGGATCGCACCAATCGGCTGAAAACGCCAATCGCGTCATCTCAGTCGTCGCCGACGTAGCGAGTCACGGTTTGACGTCTCTTTTTTTTGACTTTTGAACAGAAGTCCCTCTTTAGTCAGAGAGTAGACAGTTGTATTACACAGGAATGAATGAATGAATGAATGTCTATCCGTCTATGCGACAGATTTCAGTTTAATACATCGAGAAATCTGAGGTAAGCCTCGGCTCGACGCTTGCGAGCGAGTCGGTGACGAATGGCTAGGGAGACGCGAGGCGTGTGGATTTGAGACGACTGCAAGAGCGCTTCGTCTTGTTGGATGGTGGTTTCCGCGGCGGATAAGGAGGCATGCACGGCGTCTCTCATGGCTTGAATCACTTCCGGATTCGTTGTCGGTGGTTCTGAAGCCGGGTCGACCCCTGGTGGGGGACCGCGAGCCGCCATGGCGAGAAGATTGGCACCGGCTAAAGACGCTTCTTCGTCGCCGGCGGATTTGAGCGCTTCGCACGCCTCTATGACGCGAGGCGCAGCCACTTTTCTCGCGCCCGGGATGATGAACTCCATCGGCAACCGCTCGTTACGATTGTTGTCGTCGATGAAACCGTAGTGAAGCATGAGGATGGTGTTGTTCAGCCCGTCGCCGTAGGAAATGAACACCTCTGCGTTTTGCGGCGTCGCGCCCTCCTTGGATTTCGGGTTCCACTTGAGCTGAAAGGATGAGCCATCGTCGCTCAAGCCGTAGGTTGCCGTCGATTCCACCCTGTGGTTGGCCAAATCGATGATTGGGGCCAAAAACGCGCACTCAGTCTCGCCAATCTTACCGCTAATGGCTCGAGTGTGCACCCATGCCCTGCACCATTCAATTTTAGCCGCGTCGACACCCGCGAGTGTCTCGGCGACATCCGGGAAAGCCTCCATAGCAGCCTTCCACGTCGCCTCGTACCCAGCCTTCGAACGCTCCGCCATCACTCGCACCTCCGGATCCTGCAGCTCTTTTAACTCCTCCTCGTTCGCGAGGTACATGCAATCAAACTCTTTAGGCACCACGCGCGCCCCGTACTCCCTCCAAGCCTCCACCTCCGCCGTCGCCCACGCCAGCATCACCGTCAAACGCACATCCTTGGCGAACGGCGCGCCCAGCACAAAGTCCACTATATTTTTTGGAGGTCTCACGCCGTCGAAATACCTGCTCCACCCCTCTTCGTACACCGATCGAATCCTCTCTTCGTCCGCCGCAGGGAGCCTTTCGCCCGCGGCCGCCGGAGCGCACGCCAACGCGTCTATCGGCACGCTCGCCAACACTTCCCCGTCCCCGTTCGCGAACAACCCGCGTCCGAACGACCCATTATCGATCCTCGCGTGTTTCAGCGCCGACGTTTCCTCGAACACCCCCGGCGCGGTCGTCGTCGACGACGACCCGACAGCCCGAGTGACCACGAGGGAGCCTCCACCCTCGCGTGGTCGACCGACCGTCGCGCGCGCGTCGCGTCGCGTCGCCGTCACCGCCGCCGGCGTCGTCGTCACCGCGCGTCGTCCGCACGTCATCGCTCGCATCTTTTCGCGACTTCGTTCCGTCGTCTGACGGACGTTCGAGCGTCGTCGTCGTCGTCGTCGGCGACTCGAAACGACCAATCAATCAGTCAATCTCTCGCGGCGCCGAAACCCCACCCATTTGAGACCCGCGTGTGACGATCCGAGTCGTACGACGGTTCATGACCCTTGGTTTCAAAGAAGGGGTCGGTGTTCGACTGGGATTTTTAGGACAAGTTTAACTGTTTGTTCATACACGTAATTTAGATTTTTCGATGCATCGTTTCACCTCTCTTCTCTCGTTTGTTCGCGCCGCCGGTCGACGACTCAAACTCGTTTTGAGCGGCGGGGCGTGGGTTCCGGTTTTGTCTGTCGTCGTCGTGCGTGCGTGCGTGCGTGGGTTGACCTGTCTAGGCGATTGGGTTGATCGCCTCGACGAGACGGAAGCTGGCGCAGCCGACGTCCTGGACGGAGACGGCGCGCTCGAGCGAACCGGCGGGAACGGATTCTCTGCCGTCGGGGATCGGGGAAAAGTTGAGCTCGCGCCAGGAACACCTGCCGTTGGCGGAGATGATGAAGACTTGGGAGGAGCGAGTGCCGGTGTTTGGACGACCGGGGATCTCGCCGGGGCGGACGAAGGAGACGAAGCTCTCGTGCGGTTCAATTTGTTCGACGACGACTTCGGGTGCTTCTTCGTCGTCCTCGTCGACTTGAACGTCCAAGTCGTTGTTCGTCTCGTCTTTTTCACCCTTTTTATTTTTATTCAAGGTTCTTTGTCCCTTCTCGGCATCGTAAGGCGCGTGCAAGACGTCTCTCAAGACGGCTTCTTGCAACGAAAACGTCGGCAAGTCGTCGTCGACGCCAAACCGAGAATATTCCGCCATAATCTCCTCCATTTTCGCCTTTCCGTTCAAAACCTTGGGCCAAGGCGAGTCTAAAACTTCATTCGCCAATCCATAAACCTTACCTTGCGCCAACCGAGACGGGCTATCCACGTTTGCCCGTCCTCGATTACCCACGTAGTACACGTTTTCGCCTCTCGCGTCGCCGACGACGAGATTAAATCCGTCATAGTTAAACCTCCTCGCGAAAACCTCCATCGCGTACGCCTTCCCATCGAGATCACCCGTCAAATACCCCGTCACGAGCTCCCCGCGCGTTCGCACGCTCTCCGGCACCGTCCCTTTTCCTCCTCTTTCTTCGTTCGAGACGCCGCTCGCCGAATTCGTCAACAACGCCCAACGCCCCGTTCGTCGACACTGCGCCATCCACGTTCCACCACACTTTGTATCCCTCCCACCGACGACGATTCTCTTCACCGTCGTCGTCGTCGCCGACGGGTTTCTTTCGTCCCCATCCTCCAGCGGTTCCCACTCGTGTAAACTCTTCGTCGGTCGTCCGTAATCCTCGTCTCGATTGAACGCCACGAGCACTCGCACCGCTGACGCGGATGCCGCGCTCGCCAAGGCGATGAACGCGACGCACATTTACTCACGCGCACTCGTAGACGACGGGCGATCGATACGAATGAAACGCGAATGAAACGCGACCGACCGACCGACCGACCGACCGGCCGATCGATCGATTGTCGTCGTCGGACAGTGACGAGTTCGATTCGCGATGGAGATTAATTAATTTTCACACGGTTGGTTGGTTGGTTGGTCAGCCGAAAGCGCGCGCGCTCGCTCCTCGCGCGGTCGTCGTGACCGCGGCGTGACGATGACGAGGTGAACGATGCGAATGCGAATGATGCCTGTGGAATATTAATGCGATGTCTAATGAATCGGTCCTCCTAGACGTCGAATTGACGCTCGAGAACCTCGCGCTGAAGCTCGAGAAGCACCTTGTCCAAAGCCTCGTCCTCGCGCAGGGCGAGCTGGGCGGCGACGACGGGATCGCCGGATTCCCAGGCGAATTCGGGCGTGGGAGCGACGGGGGAAACGACGGTGGAGCCGTCGATTTCCACGGCGGAGAGCTTTGTGGTGGCTTTCCATTGTTGAAAGGCGACGAGGGCGTCGAGGGCGTCTCGGCGGTAGCCGCTGTGGTAGAGCAAGACGGCCATGTCTCGCTGTTCGTAACCCAGGTTGCCGTCGAGTTCGGCGAGGCGTTCGGTGACTAAGAGGGCCATGGGGAGATCGCCAAAGGGGCGGCCAGTGGGTTGAATGATGCCCACGACGCCGGCGGCGGTGTTCATGCGATCATCTTTGCCGTAAGCGGCGGATTCCACGGCGAGGAGAAAACCCGAGTCGCGAGAATCGTCCCATTCCCAAGGCCAAAACGCGCGCTTGAGCGCCATCAATTGCATTCTCACCACCATGTCCGACGTACACACGATGGATCCGTCCGGAATTCTATCGCCAGCCTTGATACCCTGCGGACGACGAGGCGTCGGATCCGCTCCGCGTCGAACGCGAAGCAACACGTGAATATCGCCGCACGCGTCCAACGCGCCCTTATCCTTTAATCTCTCCAAAAACCCAATGTAAATCGCAGCCAAAGTGGCCGGAATACCAACCTTTTGCGCTATGACGTTGTGAAAATACGTCCTGTACGGCGAGAACGCCTCTCTCCACCCCGCCGGCGTTCGATACTTTTGCTCCTCAAAAAGGTAGCGTTCAATCGCCTCAATCATCTTATCCCCGTTCGCCTTGTCCTCGGCGCTCATGTAGGACAAATCTCTCTGAATAAACTCATTCACAAGCTTATCCATGCGTTTCACGTACGCCTCTCTCGGCAAACACACCGCCGTTCGCGATTTAAACGCGTCATCCTCCACCGCCACGTGCAACGAAGCCGCCACGACGTCCCCTCCCTCGCCCTTTCCGTACTCGGACACCAACCCGACCCGCGCGTTTCGAGCGAACGGTTCCCACGTCTCTTTCGGCGACTGCGGCTTTCCAAACTCGTACTGCATCCCGGCGTTCCTCTTCAGCACCTCCGCCTCCTTTTCCGAGTAGTTTTTCGCGATCGATTCCGCATCCCCGGTTCGTTTCCCTCGACGGCCCAGAAATCCATCGTCATCGGTTTCGTCCGCATCATCGTTTCCCTTCGTCGCCCGTCGTCGAACGCGCGCCCGACCCAGGCGCGGGGCACCGGGTCTCCTCCTCGAGAGCGTTCCTCCACCGGCGTCCGTCCTCCTCGTCGGTATCGTCGGTACCGTCGTCGTCGATGACATCATCGTCATCATCATCGCGTCGCGCGCTCGCGACCGTCAGAGTCAGAGTCGTCGTCACCGAACACACGAACACGCACAAATACAAGTACACATGGTCTTAACATTTACTTCAATATTAATTCTAGAACTCATACTTTGGTTAGTATTATATCTATTTAAAGGGTCATTATGGGGGTATCGATGCGCACGAGTCTAAACTGTGAATTGATTTCGATTCGATTCGATTGATTCGACTGATTGATTCGATTCGACGACACACGCGCGCGCGCGATGGACGGAGGGACGAACGAAGGAACGGGAGCGACGAAGGAGAACGCCGGTGCCGGCTCCGGTGCCGCCTCGGCCTCGGTGAAGGTGGACGCGACGACGACGGTTACGGATGGAGCGAACGCCGGATGGAGCGAAACCGCGAAGGCGGGCGCGGAAGGCGCGGGAGGCGGTGGTGGTTTGAAGCGCGCGGAGGACGCCGATGGCGACGATGCGCGTCCGAGGGCGGACGCGTCGTCCGAGGGGAAAACGGAGGAGGCGACGGAGGACGAGGCGTTGCCGACGACGACGGGCGGGGAGAAGGGGTCGAAGAGCGCGTCCGCGTCCGCGGCGGATGACCATGCGAAGTTGTTGATGCACACGAAATCGTTCCGAGCGCCGACGCCGGGATCGGCGGCGAGTCGCGAGTTGGAGGTGTACGTCGCGACGTGGAACGTCGGGAATAAAGCGCCGACGATGGAGGCGGCGTCGGAGTGGCTGTCAAAGGCGAGAACGGCGGATATCGTGGCCGTTGGCGCGCAAGAGGCGAGCTATTTGAAGACAAAGAAAACGGTGAAACCGCCCCAGGTGAGCGCCGAGCTCGGTGATTCGGTGGTTTTCAAGAGTCAACTCAAAAAGCGCGGCTTTTTTAAGAGCACCAAGTGGACTCGAATGGGGATGATGGCTGGAGGTGCCTTTGCCGGGGGCGTCATGGGCTCGGCTCCGGGAGCCATGTGCGGGATGTTCACCGGTTACTACGCCGGTAAAAAGTTTGTGCAAGAGGTCAAGGGTCGAATCCACTGGTTCGATTTCCTCGCCGCATCAATGGGAGACGACATGGTGATATTGCAGTCCGAGATGCTCCTTCAGATGCGTCTCGCCGTTTTCATCAAGAAGGATTTGGAAAAGACGATTCGAAGCGTCAAGGTTGGTTCAAAAGCCACCGGCTTGGGCAATCTGGTGGGTAACAAGGGAGGCATGCTCGTGCACATCGAGTTTGAGAATGGTGAAACCATCGCCTTTGTTTCTTGTCACCTCGCTGCGCACGAAAAGCCGAAATTCTTGCAAGCTCGTAACGAGATGGTGCCAGAAATTCTAAACGGCGTGTGGCGAGACAGCACCGAAAAACCAGTTTGCGCCTTGCCCGTGGTTACCGACGTGAACAGCACGTTCTTCGACGCTGGGAACGAAATTTTAAGCAAAATCCATCTCACTGGTAAATCAGCCATCAACCGCACGCGCAAGGAGGTTGAAAAGGCTACAAACATCACCTTGGGTTCCGGAGTCGCCGCTCGCAAGAACCAGATTCTGGATTTGTTGACCAGCACGACGCACGTCTTCTTCTTCGGGGATCTCAACTACCGTCTCGATCCGGGCATGATCATAGGCAACGAATGGAACACGCACTGGGAGAAGGAGGCGTCGTCTCATTCCGAAAAGAATGACAAGTTTGCCGTCGAAGAGGTGCCGCTAAGCAAGTTCCCGGCGAGTCGACCCGCTGCCCGACCAGGCGTGGTTGAAGAGGAATCCGACGACGAAGCTGCCGCTGAATCGCCATTCCTCGTCGGTCGTCAAGCGGTCTTGGACGCGGTCGCCGCGAAAAGGTATGAGGATATGGAAAAGGCGGATCAACTCCTCAAGTCGAAGAGGGAGGGGAAAATTTTCACCAACTTTCGAGAAATGCCGTTGAGGTTTATACCCACCTTTAAGCGTAGAACTCCAAAGGTGAAAAAGCCATCCAAAGTGTCGTGCAGCTCCCAGATTATCGAAGAGGCCAAGATGGCGCTGCCCGGTACACCAGACTATTACAACGAGAAACGCGTGCCGTCTTGGTGCGACCGCATTCTGTTGCATTCCGTGCCGGGATCGGAGGATGCCTGCAAACAGTTTGAATACGCTGCGCAGCATAATGTGATGACGTCTGATCACGCCCCTGTTTACGGAAGATTCCGTTTGAACCTGAGAACGCTTCCAGTCATCAGTTCACTTCCGCGCGCGAGGCTCGTCATCTCCGACTTGGAGGTGACTTTGAACGTAGATGAGAAGAACGCTGACTATTCTGAAAAAGTCTGGGTGCACGTTTCCGTTCCGCACACTCGCATCGTTCTTCCAAAACCGCGAGATGTCAGCTCGAATCACGTCGAGTGTTCCAAACCAGAAAATGGCACCGCCACGTATCGATTCACCTCAGACGACATGCCTCCAAACGTCATCATGGGTTACGACGAATCGGATGAAGAGATTCTCGCAGAGCAAAAGAAGGCGAGCGAAAGGTTCACATTGCTGACCGACAAGGACAAAAAAGAGAAAAATTCAGTCCCGGAAAGAACCGTGTCGATCGAAGATCCCGTCGGTTTCGAGGAATACGGCAAATTCCTCTGCATTCTCACCGTCGTGGACAGTCGCGTCGGGGATAAACTCGGCGCGTGTACCCTCTTACTTCCAAAGTCAAAGTCGAGCACGTTCGAGGGCACAATTGCCTTATTTTCTGAGAGCGTCGGTAAGGTCAAGGGCACCTGGTCGATCGAGCCAATCTCATCTTAATAGTTTTTTATTCTGTAATAACGAGCCCCTCTGTGTAAGCAAGTTGAACAACGCTCTTTCTCTCCACCTCACCTTTCCTCATAACGCTGCCGCGCGGGTGGCGCGCGCGCTATGCCGCTCGCGGCGCACGAAGAAATATTCGCCGGTTTCGTCGCCGGATGCGCGGTGCGTTCACCCGACGTCGAACGCGCACTCGCTCGCTCGTAGTCTCGTACAAGCCGCCGCCAACGAAACGTCAAAGTCAACTTCCGCGATCGAACGACCGAGAACGACGCCGACGATCGCCCGAAACTGACGAATGGTTTGATTCTTGATTTAACGCGCGCGAAGGACGCCATAGCTTGCCACCCGGTGGATGTGGTGAAGACACAAGCGCACGTGAACAAGGGGGCGAATGTACCTTTTGTGAGCGCACTCGTCGCGCAGGCGAGAACGCACGGTGCGCCGTCGCTTTACCGCGGGGTTCTTCCGGCGTGTTTGCGCCCTCAAGCACTGTGTATGTACGTTGGGTATGAATGGAGCAAAAAAACGGTGAGCGCGGACGTCAAGGCGATGACTACGGCGGAGGCGTTTGGCGCCGGTTGGTTGACGGCGTACGTCGAGTCGGCGTGCGTCACACCTTTCGAGACGGTCAAGGTTCGGATGCAAACCAAGGAGAACATGGGTCGGTACACATCATCGATTCAGTGCGCCGGATCGATATTGCGCACGGAAGGTTTGCGCGGCTTGTACGCTGGGTTCTGGCCGACGTGTCTGCGAAACAACGTTTTCAATTCGTGCTACTTTGGTAGCATCCACTGGTGCAAGGGATATTTATCGCAGCCTGAGACGATGGCGGAGCAAGCGCTGCAGAACATTGGCGTCGGTGTGATTGCTGGTCTCGTCGCCACAGCCTTTAAGATGCCCTTTGATATTTTGAAGAGTAGAATGCAAGGCCAAGTGCCGAACGCCAACGGGGCGCTCGAGTACCCGACGATGACGAGAGCCGTTGTACAAATCCTTCGGAGCGAAGGACCAGGGGCGTTTTACAAAGGCACTGCGGTCACCGCCGCGCGAATCACGCTCGGTTTCCCCGTATCCTTCGTTGCTTTCGAAGCTGTGGCGTCCATTTTCGAGAATGAGATTCGATGAGTGGAAGAGGAAAAATAATTGTTAAACTTTAGTATTGACATGGGTAGCTTAGATTTGTATAGCTCTAGCAAATAGACGATTTAGTGATTATCAGTAGCGCTCAAAAACCACTTACGGCGCCAAACGCTTCGGATCTCTCGGGAACATGGACGTCTTGCGAATGTTGTTGAGGTCGAGGAAGAGCATCGCGACACGCTCGAGACCGACACCGCAGCCGCCGTGGGGCATGGCTCCGTACTTGAAAGAATCGAGGTAGCTTTGGATCGTCGGAAGCTCGATACCGCACGCTTCAGCGCGTTCGGCGAGCAACTTTGGATCGTGGATACGCTGAGCACCAGAGATGATCTCTTGTCCACGGATGAAGATGTCAAAGGAGTTGGTGTAGTTGGGATCGTCGGCAGCCGGCATGGTGTAGAACGGGCGAGCGTTGAGCGGATATCTCGTGAGCATGTAAAAGTCCGTGCCGTACTTTTCCTTGACTAACCGACCAAGAACTCGTTCCGACTCCGTACCAATGTCCCCGAGCGGGTCCACTTCCTCACCAGCCTCTTGAAGCATCTTGATACCCTCCGCAAACTCGAGTCTGAGCGTCGGGCGCAAGTACTGCAACGGTTCAAAGGGGTGCTGGTTGTTCACCACGGAGATTTCACGCGCGAAACGTTCGTTCAAGCCGTCAAACATGCTAACGAACAAGTCATCGAGGACATCCAATACTTCGTTGTAGTGCTCCTTGATGTTCATCTCCATATCCAAGCCGGTGAACTCGCACAGGTGACGGTGCGTGTTCGAGTCCTCGGCGCGGAAAACCGGGCCAATCTCAAACACCCCCTCCAAGTCACCCATGATGGCCATTTGCTTGTACAACTGCGGGGACTGGGCCAGGCAAGCCGGGCCGAGGTTCATGTAATCGAGCTTGAAGACAGCCGCGCCACCTTCGGAAGCGCCGGCGATGAGCTTCGGGGTGTGGATTTCGACAAAGTTGCGCTTCAGCAACGCCTCGCGGAACAGCGTACTGACGCCAGACTGAATTCTGAAAATCGCATTGTTCGCCGGCGTTCTCAAATCCATGACGCGGTTGTTCAGGCGGGTGTCTTGCAACACGCGCACATACTGCGTGTCCTCCGCCTCAAAGGCGCTATCCGGTCTGCACGCGTCCTCAATCAAAAACGGAAGTTCCGGATCGGATCGAGAGATGCAATAAATCTCCCGGCACGCGATTTCAATCTCATTCTGCGTGCACGACTCCACCGGCACCTCCGGCTTGAGAACGAGACCTTTAATATCGACGACGCTCTCCCGCGTGAGCGAGCACACCCACTTGACCATTTGCTTACTCACGTTGACGTCATCCACGAACAGCGTCACCTGCACCGTCGCCGTCTGTTGTCTCAGCACGATAAACGCACTCTTACCTTTCCCTCTCACGTTATGAATCCGTCCACGAAGCAACACTTCCGTATCGATCGCCTTTGCATCCAACGCGTCTACCCTCGTCCAAATCTTACCCGTCACCGCCTTTGACTGCACGAGTTCCGCATCCCCGTACCGATCCGCGAGAGGATCAGGCGCCGCCGCCAACGCATCCATTTTCGCTGCCAACGCCGCCGCCCGTTCAGCCTTCAACCGCGCTTTTTCCGCCGCAGCCGCAGCCTTTTTCAAAGCCTTTTTAGAGATTGGGTTCCCATCCGCATCCACAGCCGCGGGCGCCGCCGCCGCGTCCTCTTCCGAAACTTTTCGTTCTTCTTCGCTCATGTTGCGGGCCCGATCCGATCCGATCCGTCGTGTGAGCGTATCGCGTGACTGTCGACGATTACCCCGGTGGTCGTTACGCGCGCGATCGATCGGCGTGCGTCTCGACGCGCGTGGCGACGATGTGTGACGATGAGATCACTTTTGACTGATGTTTTTTGCGTGCCGACAAAGATTTTAACGAGTGAGAATGGGTTGGATTGGACGGTGACGCGGGCACGCACTCTTTGCGAAGAAATAGATATTAAATAATAATACTACATTTGTTCGTTCTCGTCGCTTCTCTGCGATGCGCATGCGACTGCTTGGTATTGTTAATCTTAAGCAGCCGACGGGGGCGCCGGAGCGAAGACGCGGCATCCGGCGAATCGAACGTCGCATCTGAAAGGACCGTAGGGCGCCTGGGAAGACTTGGAGTCGTGGCGTTGCGCGCTCACTTCACCGTCGACGGCGATGAAACCACCGGAACGGGTGGAGGAACACTTGCCCGGGTAGACTTCGAAAGATTTAGCCTTGAGGTAGCTCACGGCGCGATTGTGGACGTGATCGCCGGCGTCAAAGGCGAGGAGAAGTTTCACCATGTTTTTGCGACCCGTGGGTCTGACGACGACGAGATCGATGGAGCCGTCGTTAAACTTGGCAAATGGTGCCGCCATGGTGCACTCTGTGCCCCAAGGGACGTTGAGCGCCCAGAGACCGAGAATGTCTCCGTGGATTTTTCTCCAACCCGGACGACCGGGAACGGGTTCGCCGCGCGAGCCTTGGGAGAAGTGCGCGTTGTGATCCTCGCCCTCTTCCGTGGTTTCGTACAAAATCTCGCACGAGTAGGTGCGTCGAGATATGATTCGCACGATGGCTTGCAACGTGAACCGGGCGCCTCCCAAAAATCTAAACTTTTCGCTCTCAATGTCGACGTCTGAAAAAAAGCCCCACGACGTCGACAAGAGCGAGTGCGCCTGTTTACTATTCGACCACTCTCCCGTTTTGGAGTCTAGAAACCTAACCACAGAGCTATCCAAAGCTCGCGTGCGCGCGCGCGCAATCGTCAACGCGCAACTCACCGGATCGCAAGGTTCATCGGCGTCTTGCTGAATCGATTTACACAACGCGTTGCCTGATCCCGCCGCCACGATGCCGATGGCCACCTTTCCGAGCGTCTCCTTGGCGTCCTCGCGCTCATTCAACCCTTGAAAAATTTCCGCAACCGTCCCATCACCACCGACCGCGACGATACCATCGTACCTCGACGCATCGAACCGCTCTCTCGCCAGCGTCGTCGCTTCTCCCGCCGCTCTCGTGACGTACGCGTCAAAGTCAAACCCAGCCGACGCGAGCACCCACGCCGCCTTGGTCTCCCAAATCTTAATCCCTTCCCCTTTCCCACTCTTTGGATTCACCACCACAAACAATCTTCGTCGCTGTCCTCCTCTCTGACTCTCCTCGATCCCACACCCCGCACACAACTCGCCGATGGCCCGCGCCGCGTCCTTCTCTTCCGCAAACGCAAATCGATACTCTCGCCCGCGCGCGCTTCGCTTTTTTTTAATCACCGGCCCAATCTTCCCTCGGTGATGCGCCCTCGCGACGACGACGCATCCTTCCCGTCTCGCGCTCGACACGTCCCTCGCCAACATCACCCCTTGCCCCGGGAACAACGTCGTCGTCGTCCCGCCGTTGCCCCCGCCCCCGCACTCCCCCGCAGCCAGGGTGACCAACGAACCAATCGACGCCGGTCGCGGGAGCGATCCATACGACCCATTTTTCCGCAACGAAACCGTCGCCTTGACCGTGTGATTCCCCCAAGTCATCGTCGACGACGCCGTCTCGTCGTCGTCGCCGTCGTCCCGCTCGTCCCGCTCGTCCCGCTCGTCCCGTCCATCTGCCGCCGTCGCCGCCGTCGTCGTCGTCGTCGTCGTCGTCGTCGCGTCGACAACCACAACAGTCGCCGTTCGCGACATCGATCCATCCCGTTCCCCGTCCCCCTTCTCCTCCTCCGCCACGACGACGGTCACGTCCACCGGTGGATTACTACGATTCCGACCCGCACCCGCGTTCGCGCTCCCTCCTGCATGCCCGCCCCCGCCCCCGCCCTCGACGTCGTCGACGACGACGTATCCCGTCAGCGCGGACGATTCCCCGACGAACCGCACCCGCCCGTCCGTCGTCGTCGCGAAAAACGCCGCCGACGCCGACCCCATCGGTCGCCCCCGTCGTCTTCCGCGTCCCGCTCTGTCCCGCTCCGTTCGTCCCGTTCGTTCGTTCGTTCGTTTTCCCGGGGATT
>Ga0255778_10000066_pt1 | contig 89380 bp, 112 predicted proteins | sample 071ome_31_FD_179976 | JGI IMG/M metagenome (GOLD analysis project Ga0255778, IMG submission 179976) | Coastal salt marsh microbial communities from the Groves Creek Marsh, Skidaway Island, Georgia - 071405CT metaG (version 2) | ecosystem: Environmental > Aquatic > Marine > Intertidal zone >...
CATGTCCGCTATTACTAAACGATACTTTTTTATACTTAGGGCCTGGATAATTTGATAAACTATTTAAACTACGTAAGTTAATAGGTTTACCGTCGTGAAATACTGCATATATTGCATCTGCATCTAATAACTGTTCACTACGGAATGTCTTGGGGTCTGTCCACTCCATTAAAATTTTTGGTTTAGGTCTAGCCATTTTCACTCTTTCTATACTGCTTTAATATATTTATTAAAGTAGTACAGAATTAAGTCGCTTTACCTTGTTTTACTGGTGCATTTGGATGCTTTTCAAGTATTTCTTTTATTGTATCTTCTTGTAGACAGTTTACACCCGCTATTGGCATCACTTCGCCATATTCTCTCATAAGTTGGCGTATATAACCTTGTTGATCTTCTGTGCTTCTAACACTATCTACACATTGCTGTCTTGTTTCAAATGTTGGATCTGTGAAAATATACACATCTCCTGTGACTGTGGCAAATATTACCACGATTAACCAATTCATCCTTTTTCTCCCTTGGGTTTTGTTATACTAAAAGGAGAAAAATCAGTACCTGCGTTTTGTATACAAATTGTACCGTCTGGGTATAGATTTGCTAATGTCCATGTGCCACTATCTTGATTTACAAAAAACATCATTCCGCCTGGGAATGATCTGCCATCTTGACTAAACGTCATACTAGTTCCGGTAAACAGTGCTTCTTCGTTCCATCTGGTCATTACCATTGACATAAATTTTTCACTTGGCCAACACTCGGCTCTAGTAAAAAAATATGTTCTATCAGTCTCTTGTGCAAACACACTAGTAGAAAGTAATACAACAAAACTAGTTATTAGATATTTCATTTTCTTGCCCTTTACGCTTCATAGCCAAATTCATATCCGACTCGTTCTTAAACGGTCCGGAATATGTATACTTTTGTAGCGTATCTGCTCTAGGACAAAAACTTGGTCTCCAACCCATCGGAAATAGCAAACAATAGTAGCCGGCCGCAAAATATACGCTAGAACTGGCTGTTTTCTTATAGATAGGCACATTATCTAGTAGGTCGATATCGTGCGCTTGCTCAGTGTTAGCGGGATAGCCGTAAACAGTTTCGTTTATAAAAGTCTTTGACTTTTTAGTTTCGATTTTAAAATCGTCTAAATTCTCATATGTTGTTTCTGAGTTATTATAGCTATTATATAATATATATTTATCGTTTACAGCTTTAAGTGTACCAATCTTGCTACCGTTGGCTTCAACTATCCAAAACTTATCTTCTAATACTGGTTTTGCTTTATATTTCATGTAACCACATAAGTTTATAGGTTATGTGCTGTTCTCTTGTAAAGTCTGCTATTATAGTAACTGCCAATGAACCATCTGCCCAACTATCATTAACTTCAGTTGTTAATGCTTTACAATTTTCACTAACCCACTTTCCTTTGCCTGATTTAATCCAAGTGTCAACTACGTCTTCTACTTCAAAGTTTGTCGTTAATATGCCATGCGGTATTGTTGCACGGCATACTTTAATAAGCGGCATTCAAATACTCTGCATGAGCTTCTGCTTGTGCACTTACACGTTGTAAATCGTGTTTACCACAAAACTTCATAAAATGAATACCAACGCCGCTTACAGGAACTCGCTGTACTTGATTAACAATAGTTTCATCTAGTACTGTTTTAATCTCTGCAGGTTGTGCTGTAAGATCGATTAGTTCACGATTACGTTGATAATCATCTAGTACACGGTGCTCAACACCTTCGTGATCTACCCATTTTTGCAACATAAAGTTATTCCAATTAAAGCCTTTATCATTTTTGTCTTCAAATGCTTCTAGTAGTCCAACTTTATTTTTAGTACCTTTCTTACGTGCACCAGGATATGCACTAAAGATATTATCACTTGTATCGCCACGTATACACTTTTCAAATAGTAACCATTCAGGATCGCCTACAACTTTGTGTTCTTTAGTTTTCTTATCTACAACAGGCTTGCCTTTATCATCGTATACACCATCTAAACGAATATGTTGATTAGTAATACCGTTATACTGACTTACATTGTTAGCAAGCAACTGATAAAAGTCACTGTCGCTACTGATAATAACGTGTTCATCATTAGGATGATTCTGAATAAAACGTGCAATAAAGTCGTCTGCTTCACACACAGGATGTTGAAGTACAGTACAGTTAGTACGCTTTTCCATAAACGATTTTAGTTCATCAAATGCTTCAAAGTACTTTTGATCTTCTTCTTGTTCACGTGGACTTAGTGCGTCACGTGCTTCTTTACGATTACGCTTGTAAGGCTCGTAGTGATCTTTACGCCAGCTACGTCCTTCAAAACAAAACACAACATGACTGCCGTTAAAGTCTCTCCATGCTTTATTAATAGCACTAAACATAATATGATATGCCATACCGATTTTAGTTTCAATGTCATCGCCTCGTACTACGTGACGTGCACGATAAAACATATTAAGACTATCTACTAAGATATAAGTCATTTGTCATCCTTGAGTAATTTTGTTTCCATGTTCTCTTTTACATCTAGTATACTATCTGATTTAATCATGTCAATGATTATATTGTTGACATCAATATCACGTTGAAGCCAATACATTTTTTCTTTGAGTTTTTCTAATTCTGCTTGATAGAACTCTAGCTCTTTTTCTTTACGAACTTTTTGTTCTATAATGTCTGACAGTAATATTAACTTAGGTTGTTCCATTTGCTATTTCCATCTATTGCTAGTTGCATTAGTTTTGCTGGTAAACTGCATACCCATACATAAGGTACCCAAAATAGTATATTATAAATCACGATTTCTGTCATTGTGTACTTTCTCCCAATACTGTTCTGTATCTAACTGAGGCATGGTCTTTTGTTTTTCTTCCCATGCTATTCTACGTTTACGTGCTTGGCGTATACCCCACCAGAACCATATTTTCCAAAATATTGGTGCAAGTGTATCACTGTGTAGAATGTAGTTACGTATTTTATCCATATTCTATATTATCTCACTGGCCAACCATTAAACCATGTAATTAATGCATAGCGAGTGCCTTTAGTAACAGGATGCACTTTGTGTAGATACCAACTTGGAAAAAATATTACAGTTCCTTTTGTTGGCTTTATGAGCCCTCTCTCAGCAGGAACAGTGCTCGGATGAAATTCAAATTCTCCACCTTCAAAATCTTCATTGAGCCATGCAACAAATGAAATTTTTCTAGTTTTTCCGTGTAAAAATTCATTTCCGGGATAGTTCAAAGGCTGAACACCATTTCCATCCATATGGAATTTATAATGGCCACCATCTTCGTATTTGCCAAGAGTAAATGATTCTGCAGCCGATATTTCAAAATTCCATCCTGCATTTTGATTTGCCATTTCCATCAATGACCAAAATGTATCGTATAGCCATTGCTCGTTACTCCATGCCAACTCTGTCTTTCTAATTTCATGATTTGACTCTACTGCAACTGCAGCATCTAGCCATTCAGCATTATCTCCTATACCCATAATACGTTCGATTGTATTGTCATCTAGTATGTTTGGGTATATCCAATAATCGGCTCTTCTTAAATCTTCCATTTTTTTATCCTTTAAAACGGTAAATCAATTTCTGCATTTACCACGTTGTCCCATCTAAAACTACGCCATCCTTTTGCGTTGACATCCCATACAACACAAACATCTTCATTTATAGCACGAACCTTTTTTTGTGTCAATGGATCCTCTTTAGTTGCTTTTGGTACAACACTTTCATTAAGAGTACAAATCATTTTGCGATAGTCGCCGTTTACTTTTGTAAACTCTACAATAACATCGCCGTTGCGAAGTGCATTTAAAATTTCATTACGGTCTTTCATTGGTCTGCATACTCTCCCATTGCTATCTTAAATTGTAATGCTTCGCCACTACATTCAAAGTGAAACGTATGTTCGTATTGTCCGGTCCAAGTTGTTACACTCCACTGGTGTTGTTTTAATCTTTTCCTACAATAAACTTTTCCACGATCAACTACATCGCTATGCAGTCGTACAGTATAACCAGGCTTCCAACGTTGCTTGTATTCAAATATTTCTGCTGGTGTCATTTTACGTGCTTTATGTTTGAAGTTGCTTTTTGACTACCACAAGTTTTACAATATGAAATAGTAATTCTATATTCATGTCCTTCTGGTGTAGTTGCTTCTGTTAAAAAATATGCAGGACGAGGATCACCGCAGCATCCACTAATCGTTGTCAAACCATACCTCCAGTCTGCCTTTGTGAACTGTTAATCTTACTAAACGATCTACGCTTACCAATGGTCGTCTTGTATAATCACGACCGCCATCAATCCAAACAGACTCGTCATCACTAACTCGATAATCATATCTGCTTCTACTAAAGATAATATCTCCATTGTCTGCAATGATACCTGCAAATTCCTGATCCTCTATAAAACTTCCATCTGTTACTAATAATTGTTGTGTTTCATAATCCAAGTACATAGCAAAATATCTACTATTACTGTCGGGATGTGGTTTAGAACTATAAAATACTGCACACGAATGATTATCGAATTCGCTATCAACTACATACTGTGCATCGTAGTGCTTGCAAATTTTTTCTAGATGTTCATAGCAGAACAATGTTGGATCGTTACATAGTCTCATAGCAGTCCAGTCTGGTGCTCCTAATTTTTGTATAGTGTACACATTTGGATTATATGTCGTCATCGCCTTGTGCTTCAAGTGCTACACTGCGACATAAGTCGTTAAACCATAAGTCTACAATTGCTTCTGGTGTTTCACCTGCATAGCCTGCTTCACCTAATAGTCCAACAAAGTCGTCGTTCCAATCTAATTCAAAGTATCCACGTTGTGGGTTGTCTTTGTCAAAATGTACTTCAATTACTTTGACCCATGGACCTAGTGCATTTTCTTTTGTTTCTTCTTCTTTAGCATACACATCTTTTCCTGTATGCTTAAAGATAAGTCGTCTAAACCATTCGCTCATTAGTACTCTACCGTTTGTACAACATTTTTTAATGTGTATTCTTCATCTCGTCTGTTGCGTCCTAAATCATAACTAACATTGGATCGTTGCAATAGTTTATCTAATCTATTTAAGCGATCGATTGTTTCTTTAAGTTCTTCAACTAATTTTTCTGTACGTGGTTCTTTCATTACCAACCAATCCTTTCCCAAGGAACATCTTTGTTTCCAAAGTGCCCATATGTACAGTTACTACTATACTGTGTAAAGTTAAATAAGTCAAATCTATCAATAATACCTTTTGGTGTTAAGTTAATATTGTTCTCGATAAACTTTTGAATACTGCGATTATGTCCATTTGAATCAACATATATACTTGTCGGCTCTTTAACACCTATAGCATATGATAACTGAATCTGACACCAATCTGCCATATCGTCTGCTACTACGTTTTTAGCAAGCCACCTAGCCATATAGGCAGCACTGCGATCTACCTTTGTTGGATCTTTACCACTAAAAGCACCGCCACCATGAGGAGCAAATCCGCCGTAAGTATCCACGATAATTTTACGTCCAGTAACGCCAGCATCACCGTCAGGCCCACCAATAACAAAGTTACCGGTAGGATTAATATGCCATACAGTTTTATCATCTATTAAATCTCCTAGTACATCTCCTACAGCACTGCGGATAGGCATCTTTACACTTTCACCAAAACCTTCACGATGCTGTTGGCTTACAACTACTTGATCAATGCGCTTTACACGCCCGCCTTCGTATTCAACACTTACTTGTGATTTAGCGTCTGGACCTAAGTATTCGTAACCGTCCTTACGCATATCACGCAAACGTTTTAGTATTTCATGCGAGTAGTAAATTGGTGCTGGCATATATGCTTCGTTGTCATTACATGCATAGCCAAACATAATACCTTGATCGCCTGCTCCAAAATCATCTGTACCTAGTGCAATGTCTCCGCTTTGAGCATGAATTTCATTATAGATATTTAAATTATCCCAATGAAATCCTTCTTGCTCGTAGCCAATTTCTTTGACTTTATTGCGTACAATTTCTTTAACTTCGTCTTTGCTTACATTAAAGTTTTTTACTTCGCCTGCCAATGTTACATGATTGGTAGTTACAAGTGTTTCAACAGCAACACGAGTTGTTTCATCTCCTGCTGCTAAACCAGCATCGACAAGTGCATCTGAGATTTGGTCTGCTACTTTGTCTGGGTGTCCATCGCTAACACTTTCGCTAGTAAAAATATAGTTGTTCATAAATGTTTCCTTATCTTTTCGTATTGCTCTTCGGTGTGTATTCCTTTACTATATTTGGCAACCTCTTTAAGTTCCCCAGGCATTTCCGAATAAGCTGATGTGGAGTCTAGGCGAGAACCTCCACCCTCGTTCCATACAGAGGTTCGCCACCTCTTGTACGTTGAGTGTGTATTCTTCACTACGCCCTCCAAGCGGCATGAGGTATACAGGTACGTCCACGCCTGCTTCACGATAGGTATCGACAGCTCTACTAACTTCGTCAACATCGTCTTGATCAGCAACAACAAACTTAAAGTACATATCAGCGCCATCCACAAGGGAATACTCACGAGCAACATCAGACTTGATAGCATCACTCCAAGACTCGCCTGAAACTGAGAGTTTTGGGGAACACGAAAAAGTAACTTTAATTCTGTCATTGTTGTTGAGATAATTGTAGAAGTCGTTGTGTAACTGTTGTGTAGTGTTTGTTTCAATTGTGACATTTTTTAAATCCTGCATACCTGGGTGTTCAAATAACTCGACATATAAACGCTGCCAAGCAAGTAATGGCTCGCCGCCTGTAAGAATTAAGTGTACGTCCTGGCCGTTATCCATAGTCCATTTGCCTTCCGGCAACAAACTAAGCAAGTGTTCTACAACTTCGTCGACTGTTGCAAGTCGATTAAAGTCTTTAAACTCTGGATAAATGCTTGCATATGTATCACAACCAGTGTGTACAATAGGCAAGTCTTCAAACTTTTCTGTTTTTTCTACAATACCATCATCTAGCAATGCTTTTACTTCTGCATTGTAACGATTGCCTTCTGCATGTTGTTTCCAGCGATCACCTACACTTTTATCAACACCAAAGTTCATACAACGAAAGTTACAACCAAAAGTACGTAGAAATACACTTGGTACTCCTACGTATTTACCCTCGCCTTGTACACTATAAAATGCTTCGCTATATCTAAGTTTCATCTTCTTCTTTCTTTGTTATTTGCCATGCACCAGGAGTTATTTCTTCCCAGAGCAGTGTGTCTCCATCATCCCAACCAACTTGGTTGAGCATTTCTGGAGGCAGTTCAACATACAATTCTTTGTCTTTACCGTTTTCTTGTACAGTAACGACCCAGTTATTATCTCTTAGTTTACGATATGGTTCTTTAGTTGTCAACTGTTTCTTCCTCTGCACGTGCACGTTTTTCTGCTAATTCGTCTTCGTAGTATTCCCATGCTTCGTCCCAATAATCATCACCTTCGTGCATATGACTATCTTCCCAACGTTTATTAAACCATGCTACTTGTGCATAATAACCCTTTCCACGACTATCAACAAAATCATAATCTTGTTCGATTTCTTCTTTGTTATACCATAAACGTTCAATCATTTCGCCGTGATCTGTTTCTACACCAGACACCGCAACCAAGTTAGGATCAAATTCTTCTCCGTCTTTGAGTTCTACAATCCAGCCGCCGAACTCTCCTTTTTCTGCACTATAAAACATTAGCACAGGAACACTATTATCCTCTTCTTCTTCATCTTGTGGCTCTTCTTGTGTATAGCATTCACGACTGTATAATTGATGTGGATCGAAATCAATACGTTTGTCCCAATCAATTTCGTTATCTTCGTCTAGTTCGAACGCCATTAATTCAAGTCCGTTACTAGCTGTTTGGTGATGAATGTCGTCAATCTCGTACCAACTGTTATAGTACTCCATATCCTCTAAAATGTCAGGACTGTCTGGATCGATGTCTTCGCCGTCTTGCCAATCTTCTAGTGCTTGCAAATGATTAATAAGTTCATCTTCGTCACGTCCTTGCCAGTATGTAACAAACTCTGGTGTTACTGTACCAATAGTCATTTCGCCGCCGTAGTTGCTACCACGAATATAAATTTTCTTACCCATTTTCTTTCTCCCATAGTACTGTGTCCATGTGACTAATTAAGTTACTGAATCCGATTTGCATTACACTATAATCGTGTAGTTCTTCTCTGTATGCTTCAATTTCTGCTAGTTGGTCACCATCTAGTTCTTCTACATTATCGATACCGTAGTGTTCACACACATATTCATAAACATCGTCTGTAATATTACGTTCGTGGTTTTCTTCCCACTTGTGTATTCTATTCCATTCAAAACTCATTTTGACTTTCCTCTTTTGCCAACTTTAAATGTATATTCAATATCTTCAGGATCGGTTTTTTCGCCTGCTTCGCATACAGTTACTTTATTCTTTTTTAACCATTCATCTATAGCTTTGTTTTCTTGATCTGATAGTTGTGGTCTACTCATCGCTATTCCTATGTTGTATGCAAATTGCTTTTTCGTTATTTTCAAATGTTGCTTCTAAAACTGCACGTTCGATTGAACAACGGTTACCGTCTTGATATAACTCGTAGTGTGTAAGACGGACTTCATCACTACCATAAACTGTGCTTAGTACTACTAGTATCCACATTGTGCTATCCTTGTACTGCTATATGCTGTGCTTCACGTTCGGCTGTTTCAACAATTTTAGCAAGTTCGTTTAGACGATCTGCTACTTCTCTAAAGTAACTGTTTCCGGTTGCACGAGCTTTATCATGTAACCACATTACCATTTGACTGTCTTTTTCATTTATCATTTATCATACTCCCAAGGAAAAACAATCCAAGGATCGCCTTCGCTAGTATCCACTGTTTTCCAATTATAATTTACACCGTCAAAAATTGTATGTGTTTTTTCACACATTGTAGCAAAGCGAACGTTTTGTCCCCATACAGTGTCCCAATTTGGATGAGCAGGTAAGCAGTTCTTTTGCCAATCATCTTTAATCCAGTTAAAGGTAGCACCAGTATCGTTGATATCATCTACAATGAGTATATTCTTTTTCTTAGCAGGATCGCTTGTAGCTTTACTCCAAACATCATCTCTACCAATCTCGGATACATAACCAAATGCATCTTCTGCCATCCAACAATTTGATTCAGGACCATTGCCGCTACCGTCACGTAATCTAACATCTAGTGTATACATGTTAGCATCTATCAAATGACTAATACGCAGTGCTAATGGCAAGCCACCTCTGTTAAGTCCTACAATATAATCTGGACGCCACGCATCATTATACATTTGTAACACAATGTCTGTGGCAGCATCATGCAAATCATTGTATGTGTAATATTGTTTGTTCATTTCATACTTTCTATTGCTAGTTTTGCAGTTAGCATAACATTTTTATTTTTGAAAGTCAACACCAAATACTGCTCAAATGAACTAGAAGCGGTTTCTCCTGTTCCATACTCAAAACTTTTCCAAGTAAAATCTTTTCCATATTCTAGTCCGAGTTGTCCTAGTATATTGCTTACACGTGCAAGTGCATCGACAGGTGTATATCCTGCATTAAGAGCACCGCCCCCACCAGATAAATGATTGGGGCGGTTACTCAATTTGTTAACTGAAATTTCCAGTTTATTGTTCACGCAGTTTACCACTAATTGCTTTGAGTAATAAACCGTATGCTGGAAGGAATACAATTAGACCTACTACAATTTTTAGTACTGTTTGTGATCCTGCAATCTCCATCCAATGTGCAGCCATATATTCATCTGCGCTGTTGTGGAAAGCAACTGCAAAGAATGTGTAACTGTCAATTACGTTTGCAACAACAGTTGATAGTGCAGGTGCAGCCCACCATGCTTTGTAGTTTTCACGTATCCATTGGAACACGTAAACATCAAGCATTGCTCCAACTGCGTATGCAGTAGCACTTGCAAAACCAATACGTAGTGCAACACTCATTGGTGCGCCTTCTAGCATTACTACTAAAATGCTACCAATAATTGCTAGTGGATATGCATATGCAATTGTTGATCTTGCAGTTTCTTTACCAAGAAGTCTTACTGTAAGATCAGTAGCAACAATAACAATTGGGAACGTAAACGCTGCCCATGTTAATTTAACACCAAAGATTTCTACTGGAATCCCTACTAGTGCGTTTGAAATAGTAATAACAATAACATGCAATAATGCAAGTTTCATTACTAAACTTTTATTTGTCATAATTTTCTCCTTCAACGTGGCGCAAATTCTTGTTGTAGTTTAATGTTGTCAAAGAATTCTTTCTTTGTTCCCATGTCTTTATTAAATGCGCCGTGCAGCACACTAGTTTGTGTTAAACTAGAATGTGCCATAATGCCTCTGTTTTCACAACAGCCGTGTGTAGCTTGTACGTATACGCCTACGTCTCCGCTACCTGTAGCTTTCATGATTTCTTTAGCAATATCGTTAGCAAGTTCTTCTTGTAGTGTTCCACGTCTAGCACACCATTGTGCCAAACGAGTGTACTTGCTAAGTCCAATCAGTTTTTGTGCAGCAATAATACCGATGTATGCTACACCAGTTACTGGTTGGTGATGATGCGAACACATACTACGTAGTTCGCTTCTAACAACTAGCATGCCTTCATAACGATCATTGCTGTCATTAGGGAAACTAGTTGCACTAGGGCGAGGATCATATCGTCCGCCCATAATCTCATTAATATACATTTTAGCAAGTCTGCGTCCGGTATCCATACTGTTTGGATCGTTGTGTCTATCGATTACCAAACTGTCTAGTACACTTTCGAACTTGCCTGTAAGTTCTTCGATAAGTTCTTCCTTATCACCATTTTGCATAACTTCGCTAATGTTATCACCTGCCCAATAGCGGATGCCTGCATCATCGAGTCGTGCTTTTAATTGTTCGCTTTTTGCCATTATATTCTCCTAGTTATACACGGCGAGACGTGTTATATTCAATATACTTTTATGCAAAGTATTTGTCAAGCATTTCAAGGACATCGTCATACTTTGCAATTTCCATAATTTCCATTTCCATTGCTTCAATAATGTCCGGGTGTTCACCAATTCCTGTAGTATTATTTAGGTAAACTTCTACATTTGCCTTATGTTTATCTACGTGTCCTTTAGCATGACTACGTAGTGCTTCTAATAGAATCTCACGCATTTACTATTTCCTTTCCTTCAATTTTATCATATAATTTACTGCCACTAAAAAATTTGTTATGCAATTCTGCTGCATTACTATTTAGGTAATTACTATAGTTTTTATGATTTTGCATATACTTACGAATACGCTCTATAACTTTACCTTTATGTTTTTGATAACTATCCCATGACTCTGTCCATTCACTTGGATATCTAAATTCCTCATCATACATTTCTGTATAACTTAAACGATCTGGAACCATCGGAATAGCACCTACTAACATACCTTCAAATGCACTAATACCTAGTGTTTCTTGCAGGTTAGCACTAAACACAATCTTAGCTTCTCCTAGTATATTATGATATTCATTTTTAGTTAGTTGTTTTTCCTGACAAACAATAAACTCGTATTCAGTAAGTTCTTTTTTTAGATCATTAAAAATTTCTAACTGTTTCTCAGGAGCAAGCCTGTGTGGAAATACAATAGTGTCACGTTTTTCCATATTTTTATATGGAAGCATTGTATCACGTAAGTATTCCATTGGCCATCCTACAATACTAACGTTGTCTTGTTCCATAAACCATTCTGCAGGTTCGAGACCAAACATTGTTTTAAACTCTAGCAAATTCTCTGCAAATATTTTAGCATGAAACTCTGTAGCAAAGAAGTTGTCATCAAATACATGAAACATACTTTTCTCTGCATAACGTACCCAAGGTTTATTACCTATAAGTCTTCCTAAAAAATCTTGAGGATCATAGCTACCAGCATGCCACATACCACCAATAGTGATTTGAACACCTAATAGCTCTGCCATATACTTGAGTTGGATAACTGTAGGATTCCAAGCATCTGTGTATAAGAAATAGTCTCCGTCTTTAATTTCTCCGTTGCAAAACATTTCGCCTATTGTTTCAAGTTGTTTAGACTTGTAAACATTAGTACCGCCGAAATTAAGAAAAGCGCCAGGTGTAGTAGCTTGCGGAGTTTCACCTCCGCTAATAACTACTACATTATCTGTACGCTTTTGTAGTTGCTTAGGTAGATAATCTTTCCACTGTTTAGTATATCGAGTATCTACTGCTTCGATGTCAACTATATATACAGTCATTAAGCTGCCTTAGGTTGATACACACCTACGTGAATTTTAAGTTTCTTAGGGCTACGTTCAGCACTAAGTTTTACACTTACATCGTAAGTAATTGCAGTGTCACGAATCATTCCTTGAATGTCGTAACTTTGAATTAAATTAGCATATTTAAGATCACTTAAATATAAGTTAAACAAACGACGAACAGTTTCTTCACTGCCTCGATTTGTCGCTAGTACACCGTCATATGGTTCGATAATCTTAATAAGATCCCACTTAACGTCATTTACACTTACACGCCCTTGACGAACGTCACGAATATCAGTTGCTACATTATTCATAGCTGCATGTTGCTCCGTTTTCATTATCCTCGCTTACAGTAATTGTCATTTTGCGATTAGGATATTTGTTGTTAATTGCTTCTGCAAGATCATCACAAATCATCTCACAGGATTTAAAGTCAAGTTGCAGAGTATTTTCTGCATAAAGTTTTTCTAACCAGCGTTTAAACTGGATAAATTCAATGTCTCGATCGTCGTGGAATACTTCAATCTCAACTTTAAAATGAAACATATGACGATGAACATAACCTAAGAAACTTACGTCATACTCGTCACCAGTTGCAAGATTGGGATCATCTATTGCTGCAGGATACTTGTGTAACCCTTCTTTTTGAAAGGTGACCCAAATATTTGTTTTTGTTTTATTCATTTTGTTATCTTCCTCACGCATACGCCGAAGCATATATTCGTAATAACGTTCTTGCATTATTTGTCTTCAGTATCAGTATCAATAACTGATAGTTTTTTCTCAACTCTCTGCATGATTTGCATCATTTCCCATAACTTCCAATCCATTGTTTTTGCAAGTTCATAAAACGATTCCATAGATGCTTCTTCAGTTTTTTCTTCTACAGGTTCGTCAATAACACGAATTTTCTTAACCATTTTTTATTTCCTTTTTAACGGTTTCAATTTGTTCTTTTAGTTTAAGTTTTTGCTTCTTAAGACTTTTTATACTTAATTCAGCATTAGTATGTTTATACAACTGTTCTATTTCTTTGTCAAGTGTTCTGTGTTTCTTTTCCAAACTTTTTAACAGTTGTGTTTTTTCTCGGGGCATTTTCTACTCTTTCCCTTAGATCACTTGTACTGAATCTGTGATCTCTTTTATTAAAGTACAGTTCAATACCACGCTTACGACAAATTTCTTTGCCAGTAAAATCTTTTTCACGATATTCTTCGCCTAGTATACGCATATCGATGTGATACATTGTTAAAATATCAATCAGATCTTGTTCAGTTTCATATGGGACAATTTCATCTACATATTCTACTGCGCTCAGTTGTGCATAACGCTCAACTAAACTTTGCACAGGCTTATTTTTTTCACCTGGTCTATCAATAGTCGGATCGGTTTGGAGACCGACTATCAAATAATCGCAATGTTCTTTTGCTTCACGTAACATAATAATATGTCCTGCATGAAGCAAGTCAAATGTACTACATGTAAAGCCTACTTTAGTCAAACTACTGTATCTCCTACATATTCACGCCAGTCTGTGTAGACTTTGCGTTTTTGTAATTCATGTAAATTATGACACCAAACACCTGGATTACTATGTCCCCATGTTGTATCATCTAGTTTAAGTGTTGCATTATAATTGAACTGTTTAATGTATGGAAGTTTAACACTTATCATACTAATATAGTTATCATATTCGTCAAACCCACATTCAAGTACATTAGATGCATGTTCTACACCAAAGTCCAATGTACACCAGTAACCTTCTTTAAGTAAAGGTGTAATCATATTTACCCAAAGTTCATATTCTTCCCAATTGTTAGGATTAAAACTTTGACTTGTACCAAAGTACAAGTGTTTAATTTTATGTTCATCTGCTTTTTGTGCAATTTCTTTAGAATCTCGAACACCAACTACGAACAGTGTTTTTTCACCTTTCATGCAAGTGTTTTCAATTTCAGTACCAATAAAGTAAACTACGTCTTGGCGTTCGTCTGTATTTAATCCCATTTGATATAACCTCTGCTATAGCCTTCAGGTCGATTAACTGCATCTTCAAAGGCTTGTTTCCATTCATTATCACGATTATAACCTTTAGTCCAAATATTGTCAAGGTTTAATTTATTTGTTTCTTGCCATGTTACTGCTACATTCAATGCTTGTATAAAACTAACAGCACGTGGACTTGGAAAATGCATTGTTACATTATTCCATAACCAACTACTAAAATTTGTCATAACCATATCGGCTTTTTCGGCTGCCATAATTACAAGTCCGTTTGGTGCAACTTCTACTCTCATAAGTCTACTAGTATCACTTAAATCAATTACAACATCGTATTCAGTTGTATCAACGTCAGACATAAGCAAATCGCCCCAATAGTCTGCATTACTATGTCCTACTACAGTAATATCGTCGTACTCTAGTTTGACAATTTTCATTGTTTGATGTACAACACGAGCTAAAAACCCTGTACCTAATATAAGAACTTTGCCGCCTTCACGTCTGCGTAAGTCTTCTAAACTATTTAGAATTACATTAATACCACATGCAACAGGTTCTGCAATGTATTTAGGATCTAATTCAGGAACATTTACATAAGTGCCTTCTCGAGCAACATAGTAGTCTGCATATGCAGGCTCTCCACGTGTTGCAACATACTCTCCTGTTGCTGTGTTGATACCTAATCCTTCGTGTCCGTGCATATGTGCAGGTAACAGCTGGAAGTCACCTTGCATCATTGCAACATCACTGCGACACACTCCAGTCATAACTGCTTTGACTAGTATGTCGCCTTTATTTAATTCTGGGATTACGTAAGTAGTTTCATAAAATGCACCTTGCCCATCTGTAGCAAGAGCTCTTACAGTGTCGCCACATGTCGGTGTATCCATAGATCCATCTCCTTTTGATGTTTCCAAAAATTATCGTTTTTCCAATTATCAATTGCAGCGTTAATCATATTTTCATATGCACTTTCTGGACACAACGGACCTAGTTCAATCCGTTCGTCGTCAAAATAAATTGCAAAATCATCTGTTGTTTTACTTCTCCAATTAGAGTATATCTCAAAATTTTGATATGTCAATAAACAATAGTCATCTACATCATATACACCATTTTCAATTACATCACCATAGTCACTATCTGTTAGGTCATCTAATGTCCAGTTCTGTTTTAGAGATGTTTGTGTTCTAACTGAATGTTTCCAAGTTGGATATAGTAACTGATAGATGCTCAGTAAGTGTGGAGTTAAGTCTCTACTGACACCGCCATATGCTAGTTTTTTATTAGTAAACCAGCTACCCGGACGTGGTACTCTGTTACTGTTAACCCAACAAATTTTTATATTTTCTGCGGAACTTGCACGTTGTTTTAGTTCTTCTATCTCTGCGTCTGACCATCTGTGTTGATTATTTTTGGTCATCATAAATCTTGTTGTAGGATTATATGTGCAAAGTTTATTCCATTGATCTACATTCTTAACACCGGGCTTTTCTACAAACACAATGTCACTAACTTTAGCTGCAGCATTTGCTAAATCATAATGTGTTGTATTAGGAGTACAAATGTGTGCAGTAGCAAATGACTGATCTTCTGGAATTTCAATATAGTCGGCATCTTTGTTGTAAGGATCTACGTATACAATATCCCAACCTAAGCGTTCGTATATGCTACCATATACTGCTTTACCAAATCCCATGCCGACTATAAGTGTTTTCATTATACTGCCTCAAATAAACTGTTAAATTGTGCACTAGTATTAACAGTTTTCTTTCCTACTGCACCACGTGTACCAACAACCATCATCCAAAGTTTTTCATGGTCATCAATCATTTTAAGTGCTTTTTCTTTATCGTCAAGTTCAAAGATACGTGCAATTACGTCTTTAACTTCTGTACGATCAAAACGGTTATCAACTAACATACTAGGATAATCTCCTGCATCATATGCTCTGTTTGCAGCTTGTACGCTATTGATATGTGTATAAGTGTTATGATTCATCATAAGCATATAAGCAAAACTATCCCAAGATGTTTTAGTTTCTGTGCCCATTCTATTTGTATCGCCTGGCGCATAACAACAAATATCATTTACTTTTAGACCTTCACTTAGTGGTGTAGGCATCCACGTATGTCCGTACTGTGCACAATGTTGTGTTGCATAGTCATCATACGATGTAGTATTTGTTGCAAGTTGACGATCATCAAATGCATCTCCCATCATATAACTCCACTTGCCATTATGATCTAGTCTATGTCCTGTGTAGAACTGTCCATTTGCAGTACATAAAAACGGACTTGCACAGTCAAATGTGATAGTAAAGTTTTCGTTATGATTCTTACGTACACCACGTTGTATTGCTGTAAGCACAAGTGCCCATTCTAGTTTACTTGTGCCCAAGAAGTGCATTACATCATGATAACCTTTTTCTAGCAATCCATCAAAACGTAGTTCAACTACACGTTTTAGTGCTAAATGAATATCACACATGTTTTGTCCACCCATTGCCCAGCCGTTAAAGTGTGCATCTGGATATTTTTTAGGATCACAATAGTGTTTCATTTGCGAATACCAATCGTCTGCTTGTGCAAAGTTTTCACCTTGTAGTACGTTTAAGAACTTACAGTCACCGCTACGATTGTTAATAAAGTATTCGTTGTTTTCTTGTGTGCCTTCTACTGCTTCTTGATAGCTACCAATTTTACTTGCTGCAGCGCCATCTGGCGAACGACTTACCCATGCTGGAATATCAAGTATCATTCCATAGTCCATAAAGGCATCCATCCAACGTAGTACGCCTTCACGTTTCTTTTGTGCTTGTGGACAGCCACTACCTTTGCGCCAGTCGCCTTCCCATTTGCCTTTACCAATTTGGAAGCCACCTGAGTCTCCTAGCAACCAACTAGCTGAACGATCTCTTACACGATATTGATCTTCACGGTACATATCTTTGTTTAAGTCTAGACTAGCGTGTCCTGCAGAGTGCAAACTCCATTTGTATTGCCATAGTCCTTGATTGTCTAACCAATTGAGACTTTCAACACCGTTAGTTAAATGACTTGGGATACGATTTAAGTCAATGTAAGGAGTACCAGAGCCTTTTTTGTTTTCGTCAAATGGCTCTAGTCCTCGTCGCTGTCTACCCACAAACAGTGCATAGAATGTACTAAGTGCAGGCAAGAAAATAGCAAAGTCGTCTTGTCTGTCTGTTAAGTTTGTTGGTAGTTGTGTCATTTACTTACTTTGTGCTGGAAGGATATATTCGTATACCGCTAGTCCATTGTCTACTTCAATCATTGCTGCGCCCATATCACTAAACTTCATAGTAATATCGCCTGTTAAGTTAAGAATATTCATAACTTCACTTACAGGATATTTCCAACTTTGATTTAAATTACCGCCAACGCCTGGCTGGAATACAAAGTTACCTGTGTGACCACTGTCATCACCGAAGAAGAATTTTAGATCACCATCTTCTACTTTAGCAACAAACAAACTTTCTTCGCTATTAGCTTGTGCTTGCATTTTAAAGCGAGCAACACTTGCACTGTGTGGCTGTACTTCTACATCCCAATTAGCACCTTTAAAACGTACACTTGCTAGTTTTTCTTCCATTAGTTCTTTTTGCATAAAGCGGAAGTCGTTTTTAAAGTCGCCTGTTGCGTTTTCAAACTTCATACTAAACGGTTCTTGTTCACCGTTACGTTCACGTGTGTTAACAGTGATGTTTGCATTTTCCTTGTATTCAGGAATGTTAAGTAGAATGTTTAGTTTGCTCAAGTTAGGCATACCAAATGTGCCATCTAATCCTGGAATAGCACTCTTATACTTTGCTTTAACAACAACAAAGTTATTGTCGTCTTTAGCTTCGATTTCTGTTGCAGCACTGTCGCTAACAACTTTAACTGCTTCGATGTTTCCTACACCGTGTGTATGTTTTACAATATCGAGTAGATAATCTCTCATATGTTTTTCCTTTTTATTAACTGTACGTTATAACTGCCTTGTGTGCGAGTATTAAATTTGTAGTTTCTTACAAATCTATTTAGGTGGAGCCATGTTTCAATTTCGTTACGTATCATTCCTTGTCCACAAATAATTTCACAAGATTTATAGTTATCATAATAACACTCTTGCAAGAACCTGTCAACCATTTTCCATGCAACATGTATATGATAACCATGTAAATCTAAACTTCGCTTCATCCAAAATCAAACAAACTTTCAAATGTAGTTTTGTCCTCTGCTTTAGTTAAGTCGATATCCAAAACTCCTAGCAAGTTTTCAATCTTCTTTGTGATAATTGTTTCTTCCATTTCATCTGTATCAAACGGAAGTTCTTTAAACCAGTCTGGGATACGAGTTTCGTCTGTCGGATATCCGATACTAGTAAATCCCATTGGATTACTTTTTAGTTTACAGACAATAGTTTTCATACCATCCATAATTTCCATACTATACTTGTCGCCGTTTAGTCTACGCATTCTGTTATAGTTAATTGCTGCACGAACATGTCCAGGCATGTTTGCTTTGCCTTTGTACATTTCCTGTCCGTCACGAGTCTTTTCCCATTCTAGTCCTGTGTAATATGTTAGTTTGTTAACACGTTTAGGTGTTCCGATTTCCCACGGCTCTTTGTTTCTAAACTCTTGTCTAAATTCAATAATACGATCGATTAGTTCTTCGTTGCTTGTGCCTGTTAGCGTTTTTAACAATAGTTCATTCAAGAAGTCTTGCATAAATGCTGGAGTGTCACTACGTTTCAAGTCTAAGCCCATTGCTTTAATTTTGCCTGGCTTGCCTCCTTGATCTTCTCTGAATCCTTCGTTGTCATAAACAAGAATTGCATAGCGTTTCTTCTTAATAAAGATGCCAGCACGTGCGCAAACTTCACGACCCGCTGCAATAATTTCGCCTTGTTCTGCATTTAATACATTATGTGCACGAGCCATATAATCAGGGAAAGTTACATTTGCTTGTTCACAAACTTCATCATAAATTGCAGTAACAGTATCCTTATCCCATGTGATTTCGCCAGCTTCGATTTGTTCTTTAAATATAGGATAAGCACTAAAGTATACAGAGTCTGTATCACCATATATGATTGCAGGTCCTACATGATTGTATTCGCCTGTAAACAGTTCGTTTACTTTAGCACCCATGTGTCTAGCAATAGTGCGTCCTGTTAGTGTTGTACTTTGACCCATACGTGGATCGTTGAATCTACTGCCAGGATTTAGTAGCGCACCATATAGTGAGTTCAAGTTAATCTTTTTAACAAGTTGTCGCTTATCCCAATACGCAAACTTTTCATCGTCTACGCCTTTTTGCTCTTTAGCATTTTTTTGCAGAACTTTACGTTCACTATACCAACGTTCTAGCAAGCCTGGAATGATACCTTTTTTAGTTTGATCAACAATAGTACCATTACTTGTTAGTACCCACGGCTGCCCACTTTCAAATATAATGTTGTATATTTCTGCACCTGTTGCAGACAGTTCTTCGCCATTTTCAAAGTCAATATACAGCAAGACTTCTTGGTCTTTGTCCATAACAAGTTCATATTCAGGACAAGCAAACTTGCCTTCCCATGCACGTGCAGGCTCCCATTTAAAATCATCTAACATTGGTACAGTTAGTGTGTGACGTATTTGTCCTACAATAGTTTCTGTACTTAAATTAGTACTACGCAAGATACTAGGATACAGACTGTTCAAGTCCATACTACCAATCCATTCGTGATAGCCGGATTTAGGAGTAGCAACATATGCGCCTGCGGCAGCAACTTGTTTAGGATAATGTTCTTGAATACGGTCATGTTCTTTGTCTGGAACAATCATGCCACGCCTGTGTGCTTCGTTTACAATAGCCTGGTCTGTAACAGCAACCGCACCCATTGTTGTTTGTATAAGCACTGTGTTGTCGTGTGCAATAACGTTTGCAAGGTCAATGAACTGTAGCTTGTTGTCTAGTTTGACTAGTAGTTCGACGTCTTGTCTGTTATAGTCAATAAACGTATAAAAGTCATTGTTGTATAACTGATCTAGTGTACCTTGATATGCAATTTTACGTTCGTCAAGTTCGTATTCGCCAATAGCATCCAAACTATAAGAATGCATTTCGTGATATGTATACTTGCGATATAGTTCCATATAGTCTAAGTGCAAACGACCGATTGTATCAAACGTTTCTTGTGTTTTGCCAAACTTTTCATACTCTCTGCGTTTTGGATATTTGTTCCACAAACAAAAACGTTTAGTATGTTCCTTGCCAAGAACTCTTGCTATACGATTAACCATATATGGAATATCAAAGCCTTCGCTGTTCCATCCGCTTAATACATCTGCATCTTCAATAAGATCTAAGAACGTTTGTAGTAGTTCACGTTCATTGTCCATTAACAGTGTATCTTCAAACTTATCGCAAATTTCTTTTGCAGTTTCACGAGTAAGTGTATCAGGTTTGATAACCAAACATATAGTTCTGCCAATCCAATTTAAGTGTACACCGATTGCTGTAACAGGATTAAACGGATCTTCAGGCGGCGCAAAGCCTACGTCTTTATCAAAGTCAACCTCAATATCGAAAAATGCAGTTTGTAGTTTAGGAGGATCAATATTTAAATAATTATCTGCTAAACATCTAAATACAGGATTAATATCACTTTCAAAAAGTCGTTGCCCACTGTATAGTTTCTTTTCTTTTTTGAATGCTTTACCGTTTGTAGTTGTAAAACGTTCTAACTTGTCGCCGAAAATACTTTCGTATTTGCCACGTTGATCTTTGTAGTAAAACGTGTAACGTGCAGGATACTCTCTGTATTCTCTGCGCCCGTTTACACGCTCTGCTACGTATATAATATCTTTATCTCTATCGAAATGTGCGTCTACATACATTAAACGTCTTTACCAACTGCCGCTAATACTTCTTCTAGTTCGTTAAATCCTTCTGCTACTTTAGCAAACTCTTGCTTGTATGCAATACGGATAGCTTTGTTAATTGTTGCAGGTTTCATGTCTAGTTCTTCTGCAATTGCTCGTACAGTATCAGTTAGTCCGCCTTTGAGCGTTTCTACTTCTGCTGTTACTTGAATACCTTCGTTGATAATTTGTTTAAGTTTCGTGATCTCGCTGTCACTGAAAGAACGTGTAGGCATATGCTACTCCTTTTAATTTAGTTATATTGTTATGAATATAAGATAAAAAAAGCGTTTTGTCAACGCTTTTCTAATTCTTCTAGACGCTTTTCTATGCTGTCTATTTTTGCTGTAATTTTCGGATACTTCTTTCTCCAAGCATCCTCTGGCTGTTCTAGCCATGTTAAGCCCCATCGTTCTACCAAGTAATCTACCATACGGTCAAACTTAGCATAACCCCAAAGACCTAATCTTGTAGTGCTCAAGTATGCTAGTACCATTGCACCTGCAATACTACCAGCAATACTTGTGTAAATCCATGTACGATCGCTCGCCATGTTTTGTATCATATCCCACATTATTCAGACTTCCAAATAGTCCATGCGCCATATGCAATTGCGGCATAGCCAACCAAGTTAACCGGTGCCATTACCATTACCAAACCAGCCGCTACTAGCATCACTCCATCCAGTGTGGTTCTTTCTTTTAGTCTGTTTTTTAACCAATTCATTGTACTCTCTCCAATATTTGTTTCGATCATTAGTTGATGTTTTATTAGCTTCGTGCTCTTTTAGTTTCATTACATAATGATCTGTATCCATATTATTCTCCAAACATGCTGATTAGTTCTGGACCAAAACTTCCTGCTGCCCAACCTAGTGCAACAATAGCAATTACTCCCATTACTAACCATTTCATTTTAAAGTCATCTACATCCATACGTAGTGCAACTAGTTCATTTCCTAGTATGCGAACACTAACTTCTAATTTACCTTTATCATCTTTTTCGGTCATTCGTCTTCTCCAAATAGCATTGCTAAACTAATTGGACCCATAACACCATCTGGAGTTAGTCCATTTTCTTCTTGCCATGCTTTTACGTGTGCTTCAGTGCCACGGCCAAAAATTCCGTCTGCACCAATTTCCAATTCTTCTTGTACTGCACGTACTGTTGGACCACGTGAACCTAAACGTACTGTTTCGTATACAATTTTACTTGGCTCCCAATGTCCGCCTAGAACTTCCATAGCGTGTTCGTAATGCTTCTTACGATCTTCTAATCCAATGTAGCCACCGTTGATACGTTTTGTTGCACCTTTAACATCACGAGCATCTGCATACTTGTTGATGTCATTTGTATCCCAGAACCAGCAAGCACTGTCTAGCGCACCTTTTTTAGTACGCACGTACTCCACTGCTTCTTCAGGTGACATATCTACTTCTATTCCGAATTGAGTATAGTTATAGCGTCCTGTAAGTTGTAGTATTCCACCACCACGGTACCGCCAACCATCACCGCTATCAGTATCCCCATTATCCATTCTATTGGCATAAATGACGTTAGCAATCTTACGAGGTTGTCTGTGATATTCTTGAGCATCTCTGCCTGCCCTTTCAAAATATTTTGGAAAAATTGCGTTAAGTGCTTTTGCACTATAGTTTAAGTTTTCGCTTAGTACTTTAAAGTTGTTAGATTCGTGTCCGCACTGTGCAATAAACATTGCTACACGCTCTGGTGTATCCATTTCCCATAATGGAAGAACTTCACACATTGCATCATACCAATCTTCTGCTTCTTCGTTTCCACGTAGTAATTCGATTGCCATTTCTTCGGTAAAATCGAATTCAAAATCTTCTACTGCCATTTTACAATTCCTTGTTTTATGTATTGCTATTTATTTTACAAATGCACCAATTCTGCCGTGTACATCTGGGTACTCTCTATATGTATATCCTTCTGGCGGTACAGTGCTTTCACCTTTCCACACAGGAATAAAATGATCTGCATCACCGTCAAAGTCTACATTATGTCTTAAATGTACTTCTATTAGGTTGCCGTCTATGTATTCGCAGTTTACCCATTCATACTTTTGTAAAAATGGCATAATTAAACTTGGTCTATTTACATAGTCTTTTGTACGTTTCCATTCTTTCCAACGTACAAAATCGTCGTCTTTGTGTTTGAAACCTTCTACACACAATACTTGCAAACCATAATGATAATCTACACTTAAATGTCTGCCTACAAATATTTCGCACCAAAAGTGTCCAGGTGTTAAATGATCTGTTGTATTTTCAATATACTCAATACTAGCACCTAAGCCTAGTCCTATTGCATTTACTGCAGGACGTACAATATAGTAGCCTGGTTCGTCTACTCTAACACCTACAGGTCCGCAGTTGTATCCCATTTGTTTGCTGAGTATAAGTTTATCCATGATCCACATATCTGCCGGATCAATTGTTTTCCAAACTTCTTCTTCTGGGTGCATTAGAATCCTAGTTCTATTCCGCTATCAACGCCTGTCCATTCGTCTCTTGTTCGAATTGGGCGTTCTGAACAATGTTCACATTCGCATTGTTGACAAACATCATTTGCACAATCTTGGCACTCAGTGCCACAGTGATGATCACAATGACAGTTTTGACATTTACAAGACATTGATTACTCCTTAGTCTTTTTTACGGCAAGAACCTGGCTCGCCACGTTTCTTCCCTGGAACTTTTTCATACCCATCCCAGCATTTATCATATTCTTTACTGTTAGGATGTGCTTCTGTTGTCTTTTTACGGCGTTGCATTTTACCCATTGGCTGTGCAACACTAGCAATTCCACCTGCGCTAGTCATTTCGTTGAACATTTCTTTACGTTTCTTTTCAACATACTTGCTAGCACGAGCATACATACCGTCGTATCTGTCATTCATTTGGTCATCTAAGTCCATGTTATACAACCAGTCTTCAATTTCTTCTAATTCATCTTGTTCGTATGCTTCCCAATCAAGTCTTGAAATATTACTAAAGTCCCAATCCAGGTCATCCATAAATTCTAATCCTGCTGATTCTTTAACTTCTTTTTCATCGTCATCTTCAATGCCACGCTTCTTTTTACTGTCTTTGATTGCTTGTTGCATAATTTTTTGCAATCTCATTTGTGCTTGCATGTTGTGGTCTGGACGTCTTTTTTGACCTTCTGGTATCTCTCCAGTTGGATCCATTTTATTAATGGCATCAATGATTAATTTGTCCAATTGCTGATGCAATGACTTACCGCCATCGGGTAATTTTTTCATTACGCTCGACATACCAATATCAAATGCTAGCTCTTCATGTGCTCGCATTCTCATTTCGTGTTGGTTTACACCTTTTTTTAGCCCTGCTTTAAACTCATGAAATGCTGCTTCTACGGCTTGATCTGGATCGTTAAGATCTATATCGAGATCTTCGTTATCTTCCATTGCTTGTTTGCGAATAGTTGCAAAGTATACACTTTCCCAATCATCGCCGTACTGCTTTTTCATTGACGCTTTCATGTCACTGTCATCGTACTTTTTCTTTAAACGCTTTTCTTTTGACTTTTCTGCTTTAGTCATTTTACGTTCGTCAACTTCATCTGAACTATGTCCTAAATGCTTGTGTACAAGTGCATCAAGTGCACGGTGAAAAGCATCAATTTCATCATCTGACATTTCTTCATTAACACGAGGACCATTAATTAAGTTCGGTGCTTTTGGTTTGGGTGCAGTACGAGCACGTTGCGCCGCTGCCATTTCTTGATCATAAGTTGACTGACTTACAGGACCACTTGCAAGTCCACCACGGCGAAAACCTGGATTCAATCTTGATGTGCCTGCTGGTAAAGCTGCTGACTCAGTTTGTAGACCATACTGTGCAAACATATCAATGATCATGTCTTTGTTTGCTTCCATCCAATCACGTTCACGTGTCATACTGTATACATGTCCATAAGCATCATAGGCGTGCATGTTATGGCGAATTGCATTTTCTGCGTGTTGCGCCATTGCTGAATCGCCATCTTCATCTGTGTCTGGCCAGTCAATACTGCCAAGCCCACGAGCAGATTCTTTCATGCCACGTCTGTCGTTGTCTAGTTCTTTAAACTCATCATATGAAAGATACATGTCAGTATCTGGATCGTAGTACGCACCTTCTTTTGGATCGTAGTAAACTACTTTACCACTTAGTGTACTAAATGGTCCTTCTAAACCTGGACGTTCTTGATAACGATCTCTGTCAATTGGTGGAAGTTCTTTGTAGCCTTCGCTATATTTTTTCTTTTTATTTTTGTTATATTTTCCTTCACCGAGTGCACCTTTATTGTAACGTTGTGCAATTTGGCTTAGTGTGTCTCCACTTTTTACTGTGTACGAACCACCGTTTGGCAAAGTAATTGTGTCACCTGGATAAATTTTATTTGCATCTTTAATACCACTTGCACGTGCCAAATCTTGATATGTAACTTTTGATTGTGTTGACTGTTTTTTAGCAGGCTCGTTAAATTTAAGTGCTTGTTTTACTGCATTGTCAATACTTGGTTTGTCTGGGCCAGTTGTGGTTGGACGCAATTTAGGACGAGGGCTTGTTGCTCTGCTTGGTTCTTTTGTTTGTGGTTGAGCTGCTGTACCTGGTGCGGTGATTTGATAATTAGAAGATTTTTTAATTACTTTGTCCGCATGTGTAGTAGCCATTGCTTGCGCTTTCGGGCCACGACTTAAAATACCAGGGCCGCCATTATACATCATAACTGCTACTCTGTCATCTTCTGCACCATATGTATTTTTCATAGCAGAATAATATCTCATAGCAACATCTGTGTTAACAAACGGATCTTCAACATCAGCTAAACTAAAGTTTGTACCGTAAATTCTGTTAACGTCATCGATTGCAGGTTGACGAAGTTGGAAAATACCAATAGCACTACCACCGTCTCCACGTGCAGAATTATCAAATCCACTTTCTTGATCTGCCATACCCATAGCAATATGATACGGAACATTGTATTTTTCTGCTGTGGTACGAATCATTTCAGCTGTTGCATCACCTACTTTTTCGCTCACTGGACGTAACTTAGGGCGTGGACTTGTTGATCTGTCTGATCCAGGACGTAACTTAGGACGTGGGCTTGTACTTCTAGGATCTGTTAATCCTTTGTTTTGAGGATGTGATGGTTGATCCATGTGTCCTGCATTTGGATTAAAATAATCATGGTCTGTATCAAATCCACGTGTACTTCCTGTCATCTGACCATTTGGTGCACGTTCACGACGACCGATATTATCGTTAGGTCCTTCTTTCATTACAGTTGTAATCATTTGTGTTGTATCAACTGTAGGTCCTTCAAAAATAGTAAGCATACGTACACGGTCTTCGTCTTTTGTAGTAAGATTCGGATACGCTTCCATTACACGTTCCCATGAAAGAGATGCAGTATCTTTTAGTTCTGATTCTGTTAGTGCACGTTCATTATAGTATTTTTTACTTTGTGCTTGTGCAGCACTTTCACCGATAAAACCTACATGCTTTAATAGTTTATTAGATAGTTTTTGTTCGTTAACTTTTTTGTATTCATCTAGTGCAATTTTATATTCTACTACTACACGTTTATATTCTTGTTTCATCGAAGCACGTTCTTCTTTAAGCATATTGTCTTTGTGTAATGACAAGTATTTTTTAATGCTTTCTTGGAAATATTTTTTAGTTGTGTCCCAACTGATAACTCCATGTGCATAACATTCAAATACACTATACATATTTGCCTGAACTTTATCAAACTCTCTACCTGTGACTGCAAATTTGTTTCTTGATTCTTTTGCAATGTCTAGTATGTTTTTTGCTGCTTTAATAGGTTTCATTTTGTTTTCCAATATTATCTATCTAATTTTAATGGGCTTGTTAATTTTATAGGTGAAAATTTCATTGCAGTTGCGTCTACCGGTCCGATACCAGGTAAACCAAATCCTGGTAATCCGAATCTACGTCTTGTTCTTTTTTTACCATTGCCTTTACCGCCTTTAGGTTTTAATCTAGGTTGTGGCAGTGGCCTTGGGCCTGGAACAGGAACAATCTCCGGTGCCTTTATAGTTTTAGGAGTAGTTTTAGGCTTACTTGGTGTAGTATCTGGCGTTGGCTTAGTATCGGGTTTTGGCTCAGCTGGCTTATCGGATGGCTTAGTATCCGGTCTACTATCGGGTTTTGGCTTAGTATCTGGCCTACTATCGGGTTTTGGCTCAGCTGGTTTAGCTGGCGGTTTAGTATCTGGTTTTGGTGTAGGCGTTGGCCTATCAGCTGGCTTAGTATCTGGCTTTGGCTTAGTATCGGGTTTTGGCTCAGCTGGCTTATCGGATGGCTTAGTATCCGGTCTACTATCGGGTTTTGGCCTGGTATCTGGTTTAGAATCTGGCTTCGGTTGTGCCGGTTTAACTGGCGGTTTAGTATCTGGTTTTGGTGTAGGCGTTGGCCTATCAGCTGGCTTAGTATCTGGCTTTGGCTTAGTATCTGGCTTTGGCTTAGTTGGTTTTTTTGGTTGACCGGGAACAGGTTTTGTGTCTGGACGGGTACGTGGCTTACTACCCGGCTTATCAGATGGCTTTGGCTCAGCTGGTTTAGCTGGCGGTTTAGTATCTGGTTTTGGTGTAGGTGTTGGCCTATCAGCTGGCTTAGTATCTGGCTTTGGCGTTGTTTCTGGCTCCGGCACTACACGAATAGGAGGCCCTGGTTTGTTTGCGGGCTTCGGATCTGTTTTAGGTGTAGTACGATCTGGAGCGGGATCACTAGTTGCTGGTTCTCCCAACTCTGGTGCAGGAAGACTTGCTGCAGCTTTTGTTAACGCATCTTTTGCAGCTACATATCTAGGATGAGTACGTGGGTCGCCACTTGCTATGTCATCTGCTGACATAGCATTTGCTTCTGCATCTATTAAGTCAACGAAAGCCTGAGGATCATTGGTCGAAAGATGATCTAAAAACTTTTCTGCTTCGTTCCAAGCTGCCGACTGATCATCTGATATAGTGCCATCGGCTGCAGTAGATGGAGTTAGTGCAAATCCTATAGCACCGAATAATCTTCCCAATACACCTTTTGCTAAAGATCCTGCTTTTGATCCCGTAGATTTCGGAATACTGGGAATATTGCCCGCTTTAAAATTATTGTTTGCTGCTTGTAATGCTTTTGGATTATCTAATAAGTAATTTGTTATTGCATTTTTAAATTGTGGTGTTTTAAACTGCGGATTTAAATTCACAATATTATTTACAGTTCTCGCTGCTTGACTTGGACTTACTTTGTATTGATTCTGAAATTGAACCGGATCAAGTCCTCTTAAATTAAACGCAGGCACTGCTTCGTCTAATGATTCTTTGTTGCCTTCAGTGAACTCTGTAAATTTCATATTAGATTTCCTCGATAGGAAGGTCATCTACTATTTCTGGTTGACCTTCTGTAGCTTCTATATATTCCATATAGTGCTTTACAGTAGCAATGTAATCTGCTGCTTTAGTGATTTTACTTTGCACCCAAGGTTCTAAATTTTCGTTGTCTTGAATCATGCCATGCAATTGAATAGCATACTTTGAAAGTTTATATAGTTCACTTTTTGCCATCCATCCATCATCGTCGGTGTCATCTAATACACCTTCCATAATTTCGCTCATGTAAACTGTAGGCTCTGTGCCTTCTTTTAATTCTGTACTGTGTCTTTTCATCCACGCACGTGCAACATCGATGTCTTCGAACACTTTGCGTTCTACTCCGTTAACATCTAGTACTTTATATTCGCTGCCTTCTTTCACAAGTTGTGGTTTGGCAGCTGGGTTTGATTGTAATTTTTCTAATCTCATTGAGACGCTCCAAGTATCATGATAAGTAATTATACACTTATTTATCAGAGTACAGCATGAAGATAGCAATTTTCCTTACCGGTCTAATAATAGACAAAACTCCAACATTAGAATATATTAAACACATGTTTGATGATTTTGCAAGAAGAAATAGCTTGCAAATTGATTATTATTGTCACTTTTGGGATAGTACAGGTTTATATCCTTATGATATAGATTATCAAATTACAAAGATAACTGTACCTTGGGAAAATCGTGGCAGTGTAGATCGTGCAATTAATACTTTTAAACCAAGAGAATACAAAGTAAGTAAATTTTCAGATATACATGATCATTTTTTAATTTATTACAAAAACAAATTTAAAGACAATGAATGGGTACAAGACACAATTTCAATGATCGAAGATCAGCAATTTAACAAAAACTTACATCCAAACTTTTTTATAGACAACTTTAAAAATCCACATCATGTATTTGATAAATGGTGGCACTATCATGTATTTTACTGCAGATATGTTCATGTTGTTTCACAAGCATTTAGTGCTTCGCAATCTAAAAATCTTATTAAGAATTCAAACGAAGAATATGCGGCTGTTATTAAATGGAGATACGATGTACTAGCTGATTTAATTTCTAATAATGACAAAATGATAGATGCAATTAAACATTGCTCAGATGATTCTGTTTTTTATACAGAATTAGCATGGGAAGGAAACGAATGGAAAGAAGACTTACCATATGATATTAACAGTGCGCCTGTGAACAAAACTATAAGTTTACACGACGGTTGGTGGATGACTAGTAATTCTGTTAATAATACATTAGCAGAAACCTTACTAACTAAATATTCCGAAGTCGATGACGGTCAACACATTAGATTTTATAAGTCGATTAAGTCCGACGAGTATCAGATTAAATTAACTAATAGAATACAACATAATATTATACGCTTTCCCGAATCAATACCAAAAGATTACAACTCAAAACCTTGGGAGTATTTTCATACATTGTATCAGAAAAACTTTAACACAAAAAAACAAAGCGATTTCAGAGGTCCTATAGATCACTGCGATGAAAGAGCAAAATACTATACTATCAAATATTTTAATTTTTATTAGGCTTTGTCAGGATTCTCAAATTGATATTGATTAAACTGTTGCTCGATATATTGGAAATTTAGTTGATGTAATTCTTCATCATACCGTATTAGTTTACAATCAAATGGCATCGGCCACACTACGCTAAAACTTAACATATTTGTCTTAGAGTACATTGCTAACTTATTCCATATCCAATGCGGCGGCTCTGGAAAATCACTTACTTGTAGTTCATACCATAATTGTTTGTGTTCGGTTGCTAATTTTAAACAATGATCTTCGATATTATTATTAAATTTGTACCAGACATCTGGTTTGCTTATGAATGCAAAATCTGCAAATAACGGAATACCACTGTCTATATAGAGCCAAGGCGAAAACATTTTATCATTGAATATTGGATTTCGATATATGTTTTCAAATGCTTCTGTCCAGTACTTTACATCCATATCTTTAAAAGCAACGTCACTGCGAGTCCGTATTACAATGTCATAATCAGATAGTGTTCCTAACATTTTAGTTATTTTGCCACTACAAATATACTGTCCCCAGAAGTTTTTAGCATAGTTGCTGATATATTGTTTTTCTACACCGAATAAATGTGCATGTTTGAATTTATCTGATACAAAGGACCAATCTAAATGTTGATTTATATTTTGTACACTATCTATAAATTTATCTATTACATTGTCATAATTTTGTATATGATACCGTATAGGTGCATATGTATTTTCTATTCTACTACGCAAATCAGGATCACCGTCGTCCCAAAAATATCCGTAGTAATCTACGTCAATTCCACAACCGTCGGGAAAAACTCGATTTTTAAACCACCAGGCACCCTGCTCAAGATGTCTTGGCTGCCCGGTTACTAATACTGCTATTCTCATATAAAACTCTTAGTTTAGCGGAAGTTCTGGGTTAGATGTTCTGAAGTCTTTTTTACGCATAACTGTTTTAGCAATCAAATCTAGTTCTTGCTTGTTGCTATCCCAGTCTAATGCAAACGGTACGTTTACATCACTACGCATGTCTTTAATAACTGCTTCAGCGTCTGGACCCATTTGTGCAATTCGCTTACCATACTTATTATAAGCATCTTTAAACAAAATTGCAAGCTCTTTTAGTGTAATTGGCTGTTTATTTCTTCTATCATTTACACGATCCAAAAAGTGCTTTGTAAATTCTACATCAATTCCAACTGCAGCAAATAGTCTATCCAAATGTTTTTCTAATGTATCTAACATCGGCTGTGTAATCTCTGTTGGATAACCTTCGCTTTCAGCCATGTACTTGTCACGATACATCTGTTCAATTTCTCTGTGATCAAAACCGCCAAACGTTCTACCAATGTCAAATGCATAACTGCTGATACTGCGTCGATTACCTTTACTCATTACAAGACGGTGCATTGCTGCTAACATAGCTTCAATGAACGCTTCTTTTTGTCGTCGTTTTATTTCTGCTTGTACTTCATCTTTGCTCATCGCTTCCTCCATATTAGGGAAGTCGATGTTTAAAAGTTCTGATAATTTCATCTTAAATCATCCCTGTACTCTTTCACGTAGTAATTCATTGGTTCGGTGTTTACTATTTCGAAGGTCTCGCCGTCGATATTCACGCCTGCCAACTTTTTTGGTTTTTTGCTTGTGAATTTTACTACGTGTATTCTGCGCTCAATACCACGGTGGTTTACCTCAAGTATATACTGAGGAAACATATTACGCCACCATCTTTTGAGCAACTTCTTCATTTCTTTTTATTCCTTACTGCGAATTTAATTCTAGTTCGTATCTTACTGCTTCTAACTCGTCTATATAAGTTTGTAATTCTTGTTGACTTGCGTTTTTAGCCATAGCATCAAAGTCACCATCATACTTGTCCATTGCTGCATCAAATGTTGGAGCATGAGTATAAAGATATTCTAATGCACTGTCACCTATGGTGCCAACATAATCATACACTTTGTTGTATGCTGTTTGCAAATCTTTTACACCCAAGCCTTCGTTTAAATTTAGTCCTGCTAGTTGTACAATTCTATCTAAGTCTGACATTTTCATTTCTTTTTGCCTGCTTTCATATTAGCACACCAGTGATACATTTTTTGTTTTTCACCGCTGCTATTTTTTGCTTTACGTCTTAGTTCAGTAACGCTACCGTCACAACTAGCACCTGCTGCTTTTACACGCCCAGGTCTACTTTTGCCTTTTACTTTACCATCAGCAAAGTTTTCTCCCATTACACGTTGTTTAAGAGATTGCCACCAACTTTGATTTTGTTGATTTGTTTTTGTCTGTTGTTTAGGTTGTTTGTTTTGTCCACCCCAGTTAATTTTATGTGCTAGGCTACCTGGTTCATTTTCGTTAAATGCTGTATCAGCATGTTTCTTAGCACTAGCACCATCTGGGTGTTTTGGATTAATACCAACAACTTCACCGTTTATTAGTTCGCTTATATTACTTGCTTTGCCAATTTTGTCAAGCAATTGATGCAGTGGATCTTCAGGATCATAGTTACCACTTTCGTATCCACTTTTACCTCTTACTTCAGTGCGTTTACCTGTTTCACTATCTGTAATATGTAGTACATACATATCATCATCACGTTCTAATTGTAGTTTATAACCTTCTAGTACTACTTCGGAACTTTCTTTAAGATATGGCAAACTAAACCACAGTTTAAACCATTCTTGTGTGCCAGGCTTAACTTTATTCTTACGCTCGATGTCGTGAATACGTTTAGCAGTATGGCTCATGTTCTCTGTGATTTCATTCAACTTCATTTTACTAACCCTAAGTTAAATGCTTGGTTAGGTGTTGCACCTGGTACACCAAGAGGTTTTGGTTTACCATCGCCGCCAAAAAACTTTTTAGCCTGACGTTCTGTTTCGCCTGGTTTAACATCTACTGTAGTGTTAACACCTGGAACAATTTTACCATCTTCTTTTATTGCTATTCTTTGATTCTTAACATCATCAAACATTTTGTTAAATTTATTTAATGTTTTATCTAGACTTGCATTTACTTTTTTCTTTTTGTTATCAGTGTTAGATACCGGTACATTGTTAGTATTTGGTGTGACTACCTTAGGTGATGATGTTTTTTGATTTGGTTCCATTTTGTTCCATGGCTTAGATGTATCCCAATCTTTATTCGGAATCATTTCGGTAGGAACTTCAAAATCAAAAATACCAGGATCATAATATGGATTTGGTTGAGGATCACTGATACTGTTAGATCCAGGTTCTCTTACAGTGTAATCTGGTAAGTCATGTCCTATTGACGGAAATACTCTTGCTCGTTCAGCAGGATCAAGTGTTCTGCGTAATTCTCCGTAATCACGTGCACCTATTTCGCCAGATATTCTTCTGTAATCATCGTAATCTCCTCCTGTCATATCCAAGTTTCCACCGCTGCCCCAGCCTTCCTCGTCTTGTATAAGATGTTGAATTTCGTGTATAATTGTGTTGAGAATTTCATCGTCGGAGTTAAGGTCGCCCCAAGGATTGAGTGTACCGATACCAATTTGACCACCTCCGGCCCAACCTTGTTCTTCTGGATTACTAGAATTATCAAAAAATTCTATTTCTACATTTTTTAAAAATGGATATGACTTGAATATTTCGTCGTGGTTAAGAAATTTATTTAATTTTATTGGATTCATTGGCCTTTGATTTGATATAGTTGCGTTATGATCCGACACTTCTTGACGCCAACGTCCTTCTAAACCTCTAACAGTGCCTGTTGCAGCCCATATTTCTTCCGGAGAATATCCTTGTGACTCCATTCGTTCCGCTTTACGAGCACGATCCGGATCCCACAATTTAGCCTGTTGTCCTATCATTGTTGTCTTGGTAGGTTTGATGTTTTTATCTGCTGTAGTAGCCGGTTGTCTAACAACTGGTGTGTTGTTAATTTCAGGATTAAGTTTTCCTAAGCCAACTGATGCTCTAGAACCCGGACCTTCGGATATAAATTCATTTAGTTTCATGATACTAACGCCGTTAATAATTGTAATATCTCTATTGGATATATTGTTTGTCTATCGCTTGAAAGAGATTGAATTCCTCTGCGCATTTTGTCAGCAGATTCTGGTGAAATATTTCCAGTACTTTCGAATCTATCAATTATAATGTTTATTCTAGAAATATCAATTGGAAGTTCTTGCTGTACTGCTTCGTTCTTTTTACGACCGTCACAATGAGCACGTTGAGAGAATCCTTTTGGATTATTACAATCAATTGAACGCTTGTACTTTGCGCTCCACTTCTCTCCTAGTATCTCATTAGTTTTCATATTACCACTTTCTACATGACCAATAACGAGCTTTCCACTTTGGACCTGGATTGTCGCAATTATGTCTAGCACGGAAACTTTTACGTCTTTTCGGATTAGACTTCTTAATACGCATATTAGGATCACCAAAGTTTACTTTTACAACATTGCCTTTATCGTTTTTAACGTAAACTTTAAATTTCTTCACGTCACCACGCATTGGCTTGTTTAGTTTAACTTTACGTCCTTGATACTCTGCTTCGAATACACCTTCTTCTTCTGCATATCCTAGTTCGCCAAACTCTTCGTGAAAGTCTTGTGTATCTTCTAACGTAATTTCTTCGTTAAGTTGTGTAAATTCATAAATCTTCATAAAAACACCCTTGGTAATAGTCGTTAGTACTATTTATCCAAGGGTGTAAAGTTTTTAGTAAAACTTATGGTGTTTCGTCACCTTCGAGATCATCTGCATTAGTTAATGATGAATCGTCGCCTGCTTCTTCAATTTGTGCGCCGCCATCTGTCAGATCTGCGTCGAAGTTCCATGGATATGTGTTGCCATCATTTCCTGTAACTTTTCTACCAGAAATTTTAGTAACTTGTAACTGGTCACCTGAATCATTCAATACTGTAATTGACATTTGACCTGCTGTAAGTGCTGCACTTGCTGCATCTGTTAGTGTGCAAACTGCAGTGTTAGTGCCGTCTGAACATAAAAAACGCTTTGACGCTTTTTGTTTTACAATCCATCCTGCTACACTAGCTGTACCATTATGGAATTGTACTTTGATTTCGTTTCCGCCTGCTGTTGGTGTTCCGAAAAATCTTTTGTTTAGTGGTCTTCCCATTTGTTTTCTCCTTTGACGTTCTAGGTCTACGGGGTGGTGTCCCCATAAGCTCTTATTGAGCAGTAGTATTTATCGGATATCTTCGAATACCTATAGCTTTATTAGGTTTATAATAGTCATACCGAACTTCATTGTTTTGATTACCGCCAAGTATTACCCAATATTCGGTGTTGTCTACTAGTCTTGTTTCTACGTAAAAGCCAACGTGTCCTTGCCAACCTTGATTACCTCTTGGAAACACAACAACATCTCCACGTTGTATATTAGCACGTTCAACACGTTCTCCCCATTGTAAAAAACTTCTGGCCATTAACGGACTATCGCTGACACTTGAACTACCAGGTATATTATCTATCTCTAGTACACTGTTAACAAACGCTGCACACCATTCTGTTCGCACAGGATCTACACCGACTAGTTCTTTCAACTCTGAACGATTTTGTCTTTCTTGCAAACCAATATATGGTTGTGCAGTAATAACACTATCGTTGGTACTAACAGTATTACAGCCGCTGACAGCGGCTGCTAATAAAAAAATAATCACTCTCATAAAGATATTTAGTGATTATTCCTCTAAGAAAAAGTTCTCAATTTTAATGTAAGGAGTGCTATTATCAATATTGTGCAATATTTTGCTGGTTACTACATTAATAGTAGTGCCATTTTTAATACGTTTTTCAAACATAGGCAAAAATGCATTGTGTTTAGTATGTACCCATACCTTAACTGCACCATATTCACTTGCACAAATATACCATCTAATTTCTTTATGTGTATATTCATATACACTACGTACAAATAGTTTTCTATTATCGTAGTCTGCAGGGTTTTTTAGTTTTTTGTGTACATCATTTGTAAAGTAACTGATGTAATTGTTAAATGGAACAGTACCTAGTATACGACTTGCATCTTCTTCTAGTGTTTTAATGTTTGTATTTTCATTTAACTGTTGAACTGTTGTGTCTACATTAAATTGTAGTTCTAGCCAACGTGCAAGTCCTATATAACTGTTAATGTCGTCTTGTCTAGTGCGATGCCCCCAGGAGTTTCTGTCATTGTATGATTTATTTTCGATAAAACGTTGTAGTGTACTTCTAAAACTTGTTAAGGATTCTCCTGTAAGTTTAGCACTAATAAACATTGTACGATAGTAGTCCCAAATAGCAGTAGCCTTTTCCATACTAATTTGAGGATTGGCTAACATAAAAATATCAAAGTTTGTAGTTTTATTTGGAATACACTGAAATTTATGTTCTTCTCCATTTAGATAGAATGTTTGAATTTTATCGTCTTCTTGTTCACGAACTAAATTATAATCGCTTTCGTAATCCATTATGCTGCCTTACTTGTAAATGGGTCTTTTTGCATTAAGTAGTGCTGATACAATTGTGCACTAGCTAAGTTTTTATTTTTTGCTTCTACCATGATATCAAAGTCTTCCCAAAAGCTCAACGCCCAGTCGTTGCAGGCGCTGTTCCAACACATATCACTGTGTGCTCTTAGTTTGGCTTTTTTGTATCCTTGTTCAAGTAGTGAGTCCATGTCTGGTCGTACACTCGGTCTAGCAGTTTCCAATAAAGATTCACGGCTAAGACTGTAATGCATAGTAGGACGGACACCCCGCCAACTATCGATAATACGGTTAATGCGAACATCATCTCGTGCAATATATTCTCCTGTACGCACCCAATGGTGATGTATATCTATCACTAGTGCTACATGTTTACTTAGCTCGAGTATAGATTCGAGTCCCCACGCATTTTCTTCGTTTTCAATGGTAATTGTGTTTCGTGCTTCTGTAGAGAGTCTTGGAAGGATGTCTTTGATACCTTCTGGACCTTTTCTGCCGGCGATGTGGACGTTACATTTGAAGTCTTGCCATGTCTGACCATAGCCCATCCACCTGATGATATCCGCATGATATTCAAACTCCTCTAAACTACGTTCTACAACATCCGGATTATCGGAAGCAAGAACGGTAAACTGACCAGGGTGCATAGACAAGCGTACATCAAACTCACGTGCAATGTCGCCAATTGCTTTGTACGCTCGCTCGAGCCTTGTTCTGAGATCTGGTTGCCGATAGAAATAAGACCAATCACTGTGAGTATAAGCAGGAAGAAGACCGCTTCCAATACGAACCATACGTAACTGGGGTGGTAAAGATCCAACATATCTAATTAGCCTTTCCAGTGCACTGATGTTGTGCTCTATAATCTCGTATAAACGTTGTTCTGCTACATCACGTGTTTGATTGTTAAGCCATGTAATAGTAGTAGCACGTTCATTAAAAGGACGTTGTATGTCCTCTAGTAATTTCTTTTTAATGCTTTGATCATGATGCAAATACTTACATGCAAAGCCGATACGTTTGATCATAATGTTATCTCACTGTTACGTTATCGTATATAATGTAACACGTATATCACATAAAGTCAAACAAATTTGTCTTTATTTTTAATATAATAATCTAATAATTCTTTATCTTCAGTCATTCTTCTGCGTCTATATGATTCTGGTAAATCATCCCACGGACGCATAGCAGGATGTGTTTTGTTAACTTGGTCAAAGTTTAATCCAAACCTCCAACCTTTATCTTGTTGTTCTGTAATCCATTTGTTATGATTTTGACGTTCCATAGTTAGCATAATTATTTCACGAGCACCATCATCCATTTGTACATCATACTCAAACGGATGACCGAAGTTTGCCTTAGAGCGATATACATTACTACTTTCAATTTGGAAGTCGTGTTCAGTAACACGCATATATCCTTCAACAATACGTTCTGCTTCATCTGCAGTAAGATGTCTTACTAACGGAATGATATACAAATAGTCTGTATCTTGCATACCTAACATCAAATTATTAGTATCGTCGTCTCCTGCCATTATAGCATCAGGGCCGAGCATATCAACAGTATAATACCATTTTTGTATTTGATCTGCAGTTAGTGCGTATGAACTACGTTGAAGGATATAAAAATCTTGCATGTGTTACCTTATTTTTTTGTTTTACTTTTACTTTGAGTAAATGCTTGTCCACCAAAGAATGCAGCAACAATAGCAGCAACTGACACAAAGTATGTAGCAGCCATATCGCCTAAAATTTTGCCTGCTTGATCTAAACTAAACGCTACTGCTAGTACTACTGCAAAAGGATATAATAACATACCTCCTAGTGCAAACCAAGCCATTTTTCTTTGTGCATCACGCATTGCATCTGCATCTTCAAATTCTTTACGTCTGAATTCGAGATACATTGCATGTTCTTCTGCATCTACTATTCCGTCACCATTTGTATCAGCTTCGTGGAATCCAGTTGGCGCTGTTGATACAGGTGCTGGCGCTCCTACTGGAGCTGGTGCGGCTGCTGGAGCCGGCTTTGGTGCGGCGGTCGGTGTAGTTGCAGTTGCAGCTTTTCCAGGCCCTCCAGCACTTTTTAATTCTTCGGGTTTTTTTCTTGGCATTAAAATTTCCTCTGTCTATGTCACTCTCTTAAAAGTCGAAATCTGCTACTGTAGTAGTACTACAATCGTAATCGTTATCTCCGACTGTTGCACCTAAACTTTGCATTGCATTTTCTAATGTTGCTGCAGTCCATGTACTATTTTCAACTGCAATTCTAAATGCACCATTGTTTTCTGCACCTACTGCAAGAAGTGTTCCTTCTCTGCCGATAAGTTCTACAATTGCTTCGACTGCTTCTCCTGGATTTAATTCGTTTGCCAGTGAGCTGCCAGTATTAATACTGTAAAAACTCACAGGAGCACCAAAGTTTTGTACATCAAACTCTAACACATTTGTTGAATTTCTGGTTACCATTTCTATAACTCCTTAATATAAGTGTATTTATCTAGCCAACAAAAAAGCCCCGACTAGCGAGGCTTTTAAGTTTAAACGTTTTGTTTAATATTAGTCTACGAATGTTACAACTAGTGTTGAGTCAGTAAGTGTTGGTGCAGCACCTGTACCTTGGATTGCGATATGATCGCCGTTTGCTGTACCTTCAACTGCTGCTACTGTGAAACCTGCTTCTGCTGCTTCTGTGCAAGCTACTGCTACGTTTGTTCCTGTTGCAACTACAAAAATATGTGTTTGTCCGCCTAGTCCGTTACCTGCACGAACTGCTGCTGTTGATGTTAAAGCCATTTGCTTATCTCCTTGTTTGTGTTAGCATTCTATTCTGCTTATACATTTATTTATCAAATTAATTTCAAAAATACTAGTTTTCGGCAATAATTTCTACTAATTTTCCAGGTCCTGCTAGTTCTTGTACAACTGCTTCTAACTGTGCAAGTGTACTTGAATCAAAAATTTCGCTAGGTTCCTGTGAATCTTTTAGTAGTTCGCTTACTTTAATAACAAACATTGATTCATTAAGTTTAGCCATAATACTACTCCTATCATTATAGTAGTATTTATTCTAAATCTTCTATTAGAACTACTTTTGTTGTACTAGTAATAATGTTTTTAAACATCAAATGCATTGTGCATACATCGCTATAATCTATAAAGTATACAGATCCTGTAGAACTATACGGAATAAAAGTAGACCAACGTGGTCTTCTAAATGCACTACCCGAGCCTACATTTTTATACTGATCTTCTAATGCTTTTAGTCTTGGATACTGTCGTATAGTGCTGTTTATATAATAAGTGTCTGGTTCAAAACTGCTGGTTACAAAGTCTGCTATGTCAATAAATTGATCCATTTCATCACGAAACTTATACATATGACAACTTACTTTATATCTGTATTTGTTATAAAATAACTTTTTGCGTACACTTTGTGTTAGGTCTTGTACCATTAGATCTTTATGATCTCGACTTAACGGTCCTTGTATTTCGATAATATCATCGTTGTAATACTTAATAACATCCGACAAGGCTTGTTCTTCTTTAAGATATAAATTAAAACAATGATCATTACGTGACTTGTATTCGTGTTCAAGTCTACTCATTTGTCTTTTAATATTACTATTACGATGAAATAAATTTAAAAATCCTCCATCGAACATGTCCCATCCCTTGAAACTAACACGGAATGGGAACTCTTTGTACCAGACTTTACTAGCTATTGTAAATCTAGAATCTGCTTTAAGCTGTTCGTATATGGATTTTGTCATCAACTACTTCCAACCTAACAGCCGTAATGTTATCACCGAACAATAGGATTTTTGCTAGTGGCTTTTTAATTTGTTCGTTAATCAATCTACCCATAGGTCTTGCACCCATTGTTTCAGTAAATCCATTATTTGTTAGCCAAGTAAGAACAGTGTTATTCCAATGTATTGATATATTTCTATCAGTTAACATTGTTCTTAGTTCGTTTAAGAACTTAACAGTAATGTCTCTCATCAGAGTTTTGTCTAGTTTTGTAAACTGTACAATAGCATCTAGTCTATTGCGGAACTCTGGAGAGAAGAAACGTTTAACTGCTTCTTCACTGGCTGCACTATTGTCATTATCGCCAAAACCAATTGTATTACGTTCAGCATCACGTGCACCTAAGTTACTAGTCATAATAACAATAGCATTACGAGCACTTACACTTTTGCCTTCACTGTTAGTAATCATACCATTGTCCATAAGTTGTAACATTACGTTACTAACATCAGGGTGTGCTTTTTCAATTTCGTCCAGTAGTAGGATACAGTTAGGATTTTCTTCAAGTTTGTTGACTAGTAAGCCACCTCCTTGACCACCTTCACCGTATCCTACATACCCTGGGGGAGCACCGATAAGTTTAGCAACTGTGTGACGTTCTTGGTATTCACTCATATCAAAACGTACAAGCGGCATACTCATTGCATCACTTAATTGTTTTGCTGTTTCAGTTTTACCAACACCTGTAGGGCCTGTAAACAAATAACAGCCGATTGGTTTACTAGGATCTTTCAGTCCAGCTTTAGCAATATAAATGCTATCTGCAAGTCTAGTAATAGCTTCGTCTTGACCAAATACTTTCTTTTTAACAACTGCCTCAATGTCTACAGGCTTCTCCTGTTTGTACTCACTGTCTTTTGTAAGTACTAGCTGGTCTACAGGAATACGTGTCATCTTAGCAACTTCATAACGAATATCATCTAAGTCTAGTACACTTTTACGCATCTCTGCTGGCTGTAACCGCTGACGTGCAGCCGCTGCATCCAATACATCAAATGCCTTGTCTGGCAAGTGTTTGTTGTGCCAGTATTGATGTGTCAAGTCTACTGCACCATGTAGTGCTTCTTTTGTATATGCTAGTTCGTGGAATAGTTCATACACTGGAATACTTGCTTCGATAATTCTCTTAGCATCAGCAGGGCTTGGTTCTGGAACATCGACTTTATAAAAGCGACGATTAAGTGCTTTATCTTTTTCAAAGTGTTCTCTGTATTCTTCGTATGTTGTCGAACCAATACAACGTAAGTTACCTTTTTGCAGTGCTGGCTTCAACAAGTTAGCAACATCCATTGCACCTTGTCCTGCGCTACCTGCACCCATAATCATGTGAATTTCGTCGATAAACAAGATAGCATCATCACGCTTTTCTAAAATGTTTAATACATCTTTAAGACGTTCTTCAAAGTCACCTCTAAACTTAGTGCCTGCAAGTAGTGCACCAATATCTAAACTATAAATTGTATTGTCTTTAATAACTTCTGGAACTCTGTCTTCGTTAATTAAATGTGCTAAACCTTCTGCAATAGCAGTTTTACCAACGCCTGATTCACCTACAAGTATAACATTGTTCTTTTTACGACGAGCAATAGTTTGTACTAGTTTTTCTAGTTCATCTTCACGTCCGATCATAGGATCAATAATGCCATCTGCCGCTTGTTCGTTTAAATTGTCGCAGAACTTACGCAGCATACGTTCTGCTTTGGCAGGTTTTGTTTTTGACTCATCCATATCTTGTTCTTGCACTGCAGGGTTCTGAATAAATTGTACTAATTGTTCTCTGCTAATATCAAACTGTTTTAACAAATGCACGGCTGCACTTGTATCTTCTGTTAATATACTAATTAACAAATCTTTAGCATTGATATTTTGTCTGCCGTTGAACAATGCTTGTGTGAATGCACGATTAAACACACGCTCTAACATTTGCGTCTTTTTAGGATCTTGTACTTCTGGTAATGGTGTTACTTCTTTTTCTAAGTACTGATAAATTAATGCTTTTAACTGTGCAGGCTCTTTGCCCAAGTCATATAATATATCTTCAATTTCTTCTTGTTCTAGCAAAATTGCAAGTAGATGTTCTAGTGTAACATATTCGTGTTTATACTCACGAGTAAGTTGATATACACGCTCTACTATGTGTTCTATTCTATCATTTTGCGACATTTAAGTTCCTCTGTTTTTTAATAATATAGTAATTTATTATACTAATGTCAAGGTAAACTACGGTAAATCCTGTAATTTTGTTTGTAAATCTGTCTCTGTAAGTGCTGGTATGTGTACGTTAATTTCTACGAAAAGGTCACCGTTTGGTTTTTTATTTCTAGGCAAGCCGCCTTCTGGTATACGCAGCCTCGTCTTTGATTGCGTTCCTGGCCTAATATTTAATTTTAGATTACGTCCGTCTAAAGTGTCTATTATCTTTTCCGTTCCTATCATTGCTTCTCGTATACTAATATTTAACCTTTTTACTAGGTTATGTTCTTCAACTGTAAACTGTGGATGTGGTTTTACTTGAAATGTAACAAACAAAGATCCAGCAGGCACATCTGGTATAGTATTTTCACCATACTGCGCATACCTAACTTCTGCACCATCTGTTACGCCTGGAGGCAGTGTAATAGTAACTTGTCTGCCGTGTCCATTGCGAAACTTTAAGTCTAGTATTTTTTTAGATTGATGTATAATATCTTCTAGTGATACTGGTACTGTGATTCTAGTATCTGCATTTCGTCTGGGTCGTTGTCTAAACTGTGATCCAAACTGTTGTGCAAAAATATCTTCGAAACCTTCAAATGGATTTCTGCTATTAAAATTAAAACCATTCGGTGCCTGTTGCTGTTGTTGATCAGGACCACCGTTTTTTATAATATCATATGCTTCGTTTACCTGCTTGAATTTAGTTTCATCTCCGCCTGGTCTATCGGGATGATGTTGTTTTGCTAAACGTCTATATGCTTGTTTGATTTCATCGTCGCTTGATGCTCTAGTAACACCAAGGACTGCCCAAGGATCATTCATTTACTGATTTGTTATGTTCGTCGATTGCACGTTCTGCAGACTTGTAGTAGTTTTCATATGCTGCAATGATTGCTTGTTGTTGCTGTACCATAGCACGTATGTCACTAAAATTTAACCCCAAGTTACCGTAGCCTTCACCTGTTAGTGCATATACTGCAAATGCACCATCGCTGGCTTTTAGTCTAGCAATTACTGCTTCTACGTTACCTTCGTTAATTACGACCCATTCTACATCACGCATACGCAGTTGATCTACTGGCGGTAGTGTTAAGTTAGGTTTTTGAATTGGTTCTGCTTTAATAATTACAGGCGGTTCGACAACAGGCTGACTATTGCCCAGACACCCGCTCAGGGTCATTACCAGGCCAAAGCCAAGGGCACTCTTTATTAAAAGCGATTTCGTTTTCTGCATTTAATTCTTCCTCAGTTAACGGGCTTCCACTTAGAATCTCAAAACATCTGCCAGCATTTTCTGTACCTCTGTTTACTGCACGTTCAATACCTTCTGCATTTGCAATAGCGGCTGCTTCTAAATCAATCTTTTCTAGTTTATCTGCTAGTCTACGATTCTGATTTCTAATAGCAGTATATGCTTCTTGTAATGCTGCATTTTCTGCTGCGGCTGCTTCAAAGTCTTTTTGTAATTGCTCCATTGTTTCTTGTTGTGTAGCAATTGCTTGTTCTAGGTTTGCTTGATTTGCTTTTAGTGTAGCATTGTTTTCTTGTAGTATTTTCATACGTTCTTGGCTGTCATTGTAATACCAATATCCAATGCCGCCCATCATAAGAATAACAACTAATAATACTTTGCTCATTACTTGTGCCTAAAAACTATACGACCTTTATCTAAATCGTACGGAGTCATCTCCACATCTACACGATCGTCTTGCAATATATTAATGTTAAATCTTCTTATCTTACCACTAATAGTCGCAATTATTTGATGACCGTTTTCTAGTTCAACTTTGAATAGTGCATTAGGAAGGCAATTAATTACTTTGCCTTGAAATACTAATACGTCTTCTTTTGCCATTACAGCCCCGCTAGTTCCTTTACTCTTGATAGCGATTCGTTTGTTTCTTCGTTATTTGTATAACGTAACACATACTCTTCCGAATTGTCAAGAACTGTTTCAGCTAAATTTTCGGCTGTAAGATCCGCACTGTCTGTACCTTTATAGTAACTGTATTTCCATTCTGTAATTGAAGTTGCTTGACTTGCAACTTTTACAATATTCATAATGTTTTCATATAAGTTTCCGTCACGCTCAAACTCAACAAATACCATATACTTGCCATCACCGTTTGGACCGTCTGATACATCTACGTCTAAACTTTCAGTAACATCTGTTTCAATCAAGTTACTTAAATCTTTTGCTGGCTGTTCGAACGCAACTTCAAATGCTACAACTACAGTTTCGTTTGCTTCACCAATTTTAGGTTTGTATTGGTCAATACTAATTGTAGGAGTCACTAAGTTTGTCATTTCGCCGTATTTTACTGTCATTTACTTGTCCTCTGGAGCCATTTGCTTAATTTGTTGATAGGCTTTCTTAACTGTGCTCAGTCCTGATACGTTTCCGTAAGCTGATACTGATTTCCACAATTCATTTAATGCACTGTATTTTTCTGGTTCAATACCTGCATTATCCATGTCTTGCATAAGACCACCTAAGATTTCAATTTGTTCGTCTGTAACTTCGCCTTCGTATTCTTTGGCAGTGTTAAACATATCCATGAGTGCTTCTAGTGCATTTTTTCTAACCGTACCTTGATCATACATGTCATCTGGGTCAAAGTTTACTTTGCGTTCCTCTATACCAGCTAATTTTTTAATTCTATTTAAATCTGTCATTCTATATCATCCATAACATCTGTTTTATCTGGTGCAATTTCGTTATCATAATCGCTATCATATGCACTGTCAACATCGCTCATATCGATGTCAATGCCGTTAATTGTAACTTTCGAGCTTTCAAATTCATCAACAAAATCACGTGGCATTTCGATAGTTACCAACCAAACTTTGGTTTTCTTTTTCTTAGGTTTACGTTTGCCTGTTTTAGGATCAGGATCACCTAAGTCTTCTGGCTTAGTAATTTTAACTGGTTCAATCAATTCATCACGTTTATAAAATACTCTTGCACCGTGTTTAATTAGTCTTAGTGCTGCATCAGGATCTGGCATTAGTCGTTCCGGATACATCAGTGTTACTGTAATCCAATAGCGTGATACATCAGGACCAGCAATTACTTCACCGTATTCCCAATTTTTGTATGCATACATGTGCAAACTATCTAATACTTCTTCAAACTCAAGCAGAACACTCAAGTCACTGCTCGAATCGATTAGTTTATCTAATGTGTTTTTTAATTGTTCAATTTCTGTACTCATCTTACTACTATTTAGTTCTTTTTAATAAATACTTTTGTAGACACATTGGGCGCAATCAACAAACAATGGAGTACTACATGGCCAAAAGAGCGAGAAAACAAAATAGCAGGAATTCATTCAACGATATGGTAGTAGAATTACAAACCTATCGTAAAAAGAAAATAACTATTTTACCACGCAATGTACATCAGGAAGATTACATTGACTTATTAACTGATCCTCAAAAATCTATTGTATTTGCAACTGGACCAGCAGGCACGGGTAAAACTATGCTGGCAGTCCAAATGGGTATACAAAAGTATGATAGTGGTGAAATTAATAAAATAGTTGTCACGAGACCTGCTGTTAGCGTAGACGAACAACACGGATTCTTACCAGGTGATCTTAAAGATAAAATGGCACCCTGGACTAGACCTATCTTTGATGTTTTAGAAGAACATTGGACACCACAGCAAGTAGAACGTATGATTGAAAATAAAGAAATCGAAATTGCTCCACTTGCTTATATGCGTGGTAGAACATTTAAGGAGTGCTGGATAGTTGCAGATGAAATGCAAAACGCTACACCAGAGCAAATGAAAATGTTACTAACACGTATTGGTACAGGATCTAAAATAGTTGTTACAGGAGACTTAGCACAACATGATAGAGGATACCAAAATAATGGTTTAAAAGATTTTACCGAACGTTTAACCACTAATCACCACACCATCGGGTGTGTACATTTTACAAAACAGGACGTCGAACGACACCCTGCTGTAGTTGATGTTTTAAATATTTACGGCGAGTAACTAAGACTTAATAATAGTATTATAAATTTGCGCCCAATTGTCTACTTGTGTTACACCGTCGTATTCAAAATTGGCATTGTGCTGGTGCCGCACAAGGATTGACTTTAACCCTAAGTCCGCACCGAGTCTTGCGTTTTCTGGCTTATCTTCCAACCACCACATTCCGCTATCTTTGTAAGGAGCAAGTGCTTCATCTTTGTCAGCACCAGTATCCAAACAAGTCACAAAGTCAAATACATCACCGAAATGTTTAATTAAGTTTTCTTTACGTAGTTGTCCAGCATAAGGATCCAAGCTCAAGCTAGTAATAGCACCAAACCGATAACCAGCATCTGCTAGCATTTGGACACCTTCTACTGCATCCCGTAAAGGATTCAAACAACACATCCAAGCACTGTTGTTGTATTCACGTACTAGCTCTTTTACATGCTCTTTACGCTGATTGTAAACAACATGCATATCGTAACTAGCAATAGCATTCCGAACAAAGCCTTTAGACTCCATCCAATCATGAAAGCCAGTTTCCCAATCAAGCATTACGCCGTCAATATCAGTGAGGATTAATTTTGTCATTTTTATCTTTCTTTTCTCAACTTACATATATAATATAAGGCATCTTGGTACAAATGTCAAGAGCTTTTTTCATCTTTTTTGCATTGCTCTCCTATAAGTGTAATAATTGCATCTTCGAGTGTATTCACTTCTTCTTTAAGACATTCGATTTCTTTAACTTGTTTTGTACTAGTGAATGCCCAAACAAGAGCAATAACCCATGCAATAAAACTCCATCCTAAAAATACGTTTAGGATAAAGATAGCCAATGTATTATAGTGTCCACGATTCCATGCAACAAACGCTGGAAGAAAGTAAAGCATTACAAGCATTAAAACTAAAACAAAAATACCAACAATTGTTGCGTACGGAGTTAATGCTAACATTGTCAATTGGTCTAACATATTCTTTCCTTTTCTCTGTCTACACTTATAATATAGTGTAAGATGTCTTGGATGTCAAGAGCCTTCCATCATTTTTTTACACTGTAGAATAATCTTTTTTTCTGTATCAGTATAATGTTCCCACCGTTTACTAAATGGAGTATCCATCTCAGTTAGTTCTTCACCGAGGTAACTCAGCATGTTGGCCAAGGCATAATTATCTCCTGTTTTATAAGTTAGATCCATCATATAACGACCAAGTGCAGGTGCTGTTACCATGTTTGTGCTTCCACTTCTTTAAATTGTAAATCATGACGGCCCATAGTGCCAACTAGTGCATGGTGCTCGCCTTCGTCGATTGCGTAAATCATTGCACTGCGAATTCTATTAGGTTCTTGCAGTGTAATTTTGCTGTATGCTACAGCCATTTCTAAGTTATCAAAACTCTGATACACACGACTGCTTTTGCCTGGTTGAAACATAACAACGTTGTACGCAACAGCGTTCGAACGAATTGTATGTTCCCAAGCATCCATAGGTTTTAGTTCACCACGTTTAGCCATTATACATCCATTTCAAGTTGAGTGTTCATTAGTTCTACAGGCTGTTCAGCAATAACTTTTTCAACAGCTTCGTCCCACGCTTCGTAATACGCTTCGTCGTCTTTAAAAAACTTGTTTACTCCGCTCATATAGCAATCCGAATCAACAAAGTTCCAGTTGATAGAACCATCATAGTCAATGTTCTCTGGGTTAGCTGCTGCTTCACGAACTTGTGCTTCTACTAGTGAGTAAATCATTGTGTACCTCTTTATTGCTTACATATATAATATAAGCATGATGTCTTGGTTTGTCAAGTCTTTTTTTAAAAAAAGATGTCAAATTCCTAAAATTCTTTCAACTTTTTCTTGGAGACCTTTATGAGGATTTTTTTGCAAATGATCCGCAACTTGCTCAAAGTAAAATGCACTATCATCATCACCGTTTGCAGTGAGTTTGTTTGCACTAGTTTGAAAAAAATCAATAAGCTCTTTGATGCCTACACGACCGTCTGTGGGTGCTTTAGTTTTCATCATTGATCAATGTACTCCATTTTTTAAGTTTGTTACGTTTTACATCTGCACGATCGTACAGTTCTTTCCAATCAAATAAATTGTGTTCACTTAATAGTTCTAACATACACAATACATCGCCGGCTTCTTCAACTAATAATTCACGGAACTTATCGCTTTCAATGCCTTCGAGTGAATTATACTTTCGCATAATCTTCATACAGACTTGTGTAAGTTCACCACATTCTTCTGCAGTAATTGCCATTAATTGTTGGATATCATTTATCGGTGAGTTCAGGTGTATGTTGCTGGTCATCATCATCTTCCACAAATTGTTCATCTTCAATCATCTGAAATGCTCGCTCAAACAGCGGATGATTGTAGTTTTGCAAGATTTCTGCAATACTAGTATCAAGTTCACTTATCTTCAATCTTGCCTCCAAGTTTTTTAATAATTTGTTTTTCTCTGCGAAGTTCGTGTAAATCTTCTTCTATTTTACCGTATGTACTACAATTCTTTAATTTATCTTCTACATACCAATATATTGAATATAAATCTTCTTTGCAGCGCCATGTAACATAACCGTCCATACGAGGATCTGATTCAGCCCAAGCGATACGATCTACTTGGGCTTTGATCTCTGCTATGGACCAGTCTTTAATCATACAGGAACGTTATCGAACATGTCTTCTACATCAGCTTCAAACTTTGCTGCTTCATGTTCTTTACGAGCAAGCATACGTATAAGTGAATGACGTGCTGCACGTTTTTCATCTGACGCACCTTCTTCCCATGCAATTAGGACGTCTTTAAGAGTTTCGATATCTTGAAAAAGTTCTGTCATGTTAGCCTCTTGTTGATTGCCATAAATTATGTATAACGCATCTTCCGTCAAGTGTCAACCTTTAAGATATTTTGGACCAGTCCAGTTAATGCTAAAACTTTCAAACACGTTACCACGTGCAACATTTGTTGCAGGAGCATTCCATCCTGCTGCTTTTAAGATGTCGCCTTTTTTAAACTTAGGACCATCTTCTTTAACAACAAATCCCCAAACACAGCCGTTGTTCTCTTTGGTAATCTTAATATACTTTTTACCTTCTGAATAGCCAATGCCTGATTCAAATGCATCTACCATATTTTGTTGTACCGTTGTGTACTCATCATCTCGTAACATCCAATCACGATAGTCAGTTTTGATTGCTTCGATAAGAACTTCAACGCCAGTTTTAATATCAGTGATTTGCATAGTAACCTCTTTTCTCTGTCTACACTTATAATATAAGTATGATGTCTTGGTTTGTCAACACCTAAATCAATCTTTTTTTAGATTTTCTTTGATATCTTCGAGGGCGCCTTCGACACGACTGGGATAGTCGCCAAGATAGGTTCCGGCTTGTAAGTCATCAACATTAATAAGGTGCTTGTGAAAATGATCAATGTCATCCCATCTCTCCAACATAGTTTTACTCATAGCGTCGAAGAACGCATCACTGAGTATAGGTTCATCTTTTTTGTAGTACGCATATGCTGCTATTAAGTACCATGGTACCATCATGTTTATGTTTTCAGCAAACAATTCTGCTGCGTGGTCATCTAACATTTGATGCCCATTTTACGTAACATATCCTGTGCCATGCTTACATCAGACTCGGCAGGTTGTTCTAGTAATTGGTCGATAACCATTTCTTGCAGTGTAACAGCCATTTTAAAATCTTCTTCGCTGAGAGATTTCATCCATTCTAGTACTTCATCAGTTGTATCAAATGACCACAACTTATCTAACATTTCTACTTGCTTAGTAGTCAATCCTTCAATACGTATCATACTAGAGTCCTATTCAAATAAGTTTGGAGCAGAGTTTTCTTGAACAAATAAATCAGGAAACTGGTTTTTTGGAATATCTTCATCTGCTGCAGATGTTTTTGTTCCGTCCAAATAAAAGTTAATAGCCTGAATATTTAAATTAAAGTTATCGACTGCAACTTCTGCAATAGAATATACAGTATCGACTATTTCATTGTCAGCTACATTAAACAATTCTTTTTGACCTTGACTGCCTGGTACATGTTTATCTGCTAGTACTTTATGTGCTATTTCTTCAATTTCGTGAGTTTCTTTGTTAGTAGAAACAATAATTTCTGCATAGATTCTAAAATCGACGCCTGGTTGGTTACGACCACGCATTAATGCAGTTTTGAATTTACCTCTTCCGACTTTAAGTAATCCACGTGCAGTGATTCCTGTTTCGAAATCATCGACGTGTACCCTACCGAAGTATAAAAGAAATTCTTCGTTTCCTTTTGCTTCCATATTAGACGCAGTATAGCCTTCGCTTATACGCTGTTGTCTTGCTTGTTGGTAACCTAAACCTTGCATTATTATGATCCCATTACTAGTTCAAAACCATTTTCGAGAGTAGCATCGAAGTCTTCGATGTAAGTATGCCAGTCGCCTTGTTGCTTTGCTTGTTGAAAGCAAGACTCTGCAGCACGCCAAAAGTCACGCACTGTGCCACCGGCAGTGAAAGCACTAACTTCTACCCAAGCAGTGTCATTTTGAATTTCTTCCATTGTAGCATCGCCACGAATGAAACGATAAAACACACGATGACTTTTTTCTTGGAAGATTGTTTGGTCAATGTTATCGGCTTCCCAAATGCTCCAAGTAGTTTCAAAGCCTTGATCTGCTTGTTGTGCATCCCAATATTCAATTGTTTGCATTGTGTTATCAACTGCTACTGTCATTTGGTATCTCCGTTTAACTAACTTACATATATAATATAAGACATCTTGGTACGAATGTCAATAGAAAACGCAAAAAAAGAATCCTGCGTTTTCAATAGTTTATAATTTATTTTGCAGCATGATATGTATTGTAAACATACTGCCACATTTGGCTAATGTTCTCTACCTGGCTATCTAATTTTAAAACAGCACGTGCAACAATGTTTGATTCTGCATCAATATGTTTTGCTGAATAAAAACAATCTTGCAACATGTTTAGTGCATGTGTTTTAACTTGAGCATAACGCAAGTTTTCGAGTTTTGTTGCTTTCCATTTTTTTCCTGCATACTTACCGGTTTGGATACGACAAGTATTAGAACGTGAACAGCAAGTATAACCTTGATCTTCTAATAGGTCTTTATAGATTTTGTAGTTTTCTTCTAATTCTTTTTTGGATACGTGATCCAATTCTACGTAATCTACTACCCAGTCATTGATGTTAGTGTTAGCTAACACACGGTAAAAAGAAGTAGTTGCACCCGATTGTGCAGAATCTTTTCCGCTAAGTGCATATGCTGCTTTGGAAAAGGCATTAGCAATGTTTACATTTTTCTTAAACTGTTCTTGTTTTGTAGCCCAAATGTGATATAATTTTTGTTGGTCATTAACAAAAACACAAAGTGTATGTGGAAGTTTGACGGTCATATTATTACCTCATTTCTAACGCTTACATATATAATATAAGCATGACATCTCGGTATGTCAATAGAAAACGCAAAAAAAGAATCCTGCGTTTTCAATGAGTTTTAATTTTATTTGCGATTTCCTAGATAATCTTTTTCTTTGTAACTCTTAATCATATGACAACGACAACACAGTGTGTTAATATTGTCTTCTGTATCGCTACCACCATGACTTTTTAGTTTAATATGGTCACCGTGCATAACACCTCGAGCCACTCTTACTTGATGATAAGGATCTTCGATTGATATAATCTCAGGATCTTCACGTGGATCATACCCACATGTGTTACATTCCCAACCTCTATAAAATGTATGTGGACGTTCGGGCTTGCCCATTCCACCATACTCTACACATTCGAGTTGATGTTCTTCACACAGTATGTTACCACCAGGTCCATCGAATATACTCAAATCATTATCACAGTCTTCAAGCATACACTTAGCACCTCGGTTGTACTGCTCACGCAGTACTCCCGGGCTTTTCATCTTACGATTATCTTTATCTAACAACTTAGCCATTAGTCCCACAAGTCCTCTTTAGAAACTGTGAAGCCGTTGTTTGGCGTGTAATTAGGAGTTTTAAGATTTGTACTTTTCTTCAACTGTGCAATTAAGAACGGAAGTCCTGTACGCATCTCTGTAGTAAACCCTCGTACACCCCAATCGTTGTAGCTGTCTGGGTTAGCTTTCGCATACCAGCTTTCGTATGCCATTTTAACTTTATCCCAAAACATTCCGTTAGGAGAAAAGTCTGCTTCAAAGAAGTCTTTAGTAAACTCTACAAACTCTTTTACATACTCATCATCTACTGTAATGCCTTGTTCGTAACACAGGTTAAAGTATTCAAACAACTGTCTAGCTTCTTTAGCATCAACTGGGCGTTTTGCATTTAAGCGAGTCCAGTAGTCTGCAAACATACGAGTTACTTCTGGATTTTTACGTGTTTTCAGGCTCTTGCTCATTGTAGTATCTGCAAGCAATGTAAATGCACCTGCTTCGTCGTCATCACCAAACTTGCTGTTAGTAGCAAACAAGTCTGCATCACGGAAGTAGTCATTTTTCTTTGCAGTGTCTACCCATTCTTGGTCTGTTGCACCATCAACTTTAACACCATAAACCATTTGCTTATATGTGTCGATAAAGTCTAGTGGTTGTTTTGCATCGCCATTCAATAAAATAAAGTTACGACGAATTTCAAGTTTTTGACTTGTGCAATATACAACAATTGGGATCTCACATGCCTTTAGGCGATCACCAAATACTTTAGTAGCCAAGATATACAAAGCAAGAGCCGTATGCTGGCCATCCCAAGCCACATAATTTCCATCCTCGTTTACGTAAACTTGGATAGCCATAACCATTGTTTCACGGAAGTTTTGTAAAATTTCTAGTACGTGGCGCATATTAGGTTGTCGTTGCATACTAGCATCAATGAGAATTTTATCTAGTGGAGTTACCTGTGCTTTGCACAGTTGTAAGTCACTAAACTTTTTCCATTGTTTATTTTTGCGTTTAAATTCGGACACCATTTGATCTAGCTGTGCAGCGAAAAATGGTGCTTTCTCTAGTGCTTCGTTTAATCGTTCTTGTAGTGTGACAAAGTTAGATGCACTAGTTTCGTACTCTTTGTTCACACGGGTTGCGTATGATAGTTCCATTTACTTTTCCTTTAGTTGCGGCCTCCGGCCTATGCGGACCTACTCGTCCTAGTTTTCGTAAACGTTATTGCTTACATTATTTAATATAGTTTCTAATTGTTAATATGTCAAGACATTTGCAAACTTTTTTGCACCTTTTGACACATTTTTTTTCCATGCTTCTGCTGGGTCTTCATCGGAATCAGTGTCACTAATATATTTGTAACAGTAAAACGAATGGATACCAAACTGTCTTACTACGCTAGCAATTGCATATGCTTCCATGTCCACAATGTGATAAGGATCTTCTGGACGAGCAAAACTATCACCGGTGCCACATACAATTTCTGTGTCTCTGTTGCTGGTATAAATGTAAGGCACTTGACGTTCTTGTGTCACAAACTTGGGAAAGCCAAGTGGAGTTAAATCCATGTCACGTTCTACTAGTGCACTAACACCTAATAGTTCTCCAGCAACACTGTCATCTCCACCTCCAGCTGTTCCATAATTGTAAACTAATTCAGTATGTGGGTTTGCGGTAAGATATCTTGCCACTTTGCTTGCTGCATTTATTTTACCAATGCCAGTATACACAACATTCATACCTTTTGGTGCCATTGACATTGGAAATTCATCTTCTAGTGCAACAAAAATTACTGTACTCATAGCATTTGTAACTCGATTAGCGTAGCACTTAAATTAATTTCAACATCAGCAACACTTACATGTTTAACTAATCCGTTACGAATAATAATAACTGCTTCGTCTTGTTTGTCTGCTGTATCTCCAAATAATTCAATATTATCATACAACCAACGATAGATTTCTTCGTACTCACCAGGAGGCGCATTTACTGTAATAAGTTTACGAGCTTCTTTGATATTACCACTTTTAAATAGTTCGACCATTTTAATACGCCAAGAAGTATCAGTCTGATCTGCTTCAAATTTTACTAATTCATTGTTTACTGTTGCAGCTTGTAAGTTATTAATAGTCTTGCGCATATCTGGATATGTTGCTTTTACATATGTATCAAGTAAGTCTAAATCAAATTTTACACCTTCTGTAATTAAAATTTCAGCACATCGAGCAGTAAATTCAACAGGATCTTGTTGTTGTATTTGTATAATCTGAGTTCTACTTTGTAGTGCAGGAATAATTTTATTTGGATAGTTACAAGTTAAAATAAAACGCACACTGGAATGGTATTGTTCCATAACTCCACGTAGTGCTGCTTGTGCATCCGGAGACAAATAATCCGCCTCGTCGAGTAAAATGATTTTAAACTCTCCCCACGGCATTGTTTCACTAAAATTAGTAATTTTATTACGTACCCAATGAATACCGTTATCACGACTTGCGTTAATAAACAATACGTCAGCATCCTGTACATCTAGTTCGTTAATCAAAATCCTTGCTAGTGTAGTTTTACCTGTGCCTGCACTACCTGCAAATAGCAAATGCGGAATACTTTTATCAGCAATCCAGTTTTCAACTTGTCGTCTGTGCGACTGGTTTTTAAATACGTATCCGTCTACTTTTTTAGGACGATACTTTTCTACCCAGATGTCTTTCATTTATATATGCCTTCAATTGTATAATGTTTACTATTATATACTGCCCAAAAGAAACAGTCAAGACGTTTATAGCCTTGACTGCGTAGTTTTTTATACCATGCTACGTAATTTTCTAGTCTAGATAATATCCGCTGTATCACCTTGATATACACCCATGATTTCTTTTGCTTCAATTCCGTAAAGTTTTTTACCTTCTGGGTGATCAATGTCAAATCCACGTGTCCAGCGTCCGTGTGGTACAGCAACAATGTCACCTTTTTTAACATCACTTGCTACTTCTGAACGTTCGCCTACATCATGGATTTCAAAGAAACGTGTTTTAATTCCACGTTCGTTTGCATCGTCGTCTAAAATAATAAGTCCGCTTTTAGTTGTAGTTTCACCTGGCGGATTAACAAAAAATCCTAGTACGCTAGTTGCTGTTGCTCTAACTTGTCTCATTTATTCCTCATTATTGCTAAGTTCGATAGTTTCCATACTACCATCATCATATTCAATCTCCATATACTGAGATCCATCTTCTCTAGTTTTTGTAATTTTACTAATTGCTTCTGGCTCTGCAGGAGGATCAAATTCTTCCATAATAGCCTGTTCTTCTTGTGGCTCTAATTTAGTTTGTGTAATTGGTTTTGGATCACTGATAGCAGTTTGCTGCGGAGGCGTTTTTGTATTTTGTGACATACGTGCAATGTCTTCTGCACTATACTTTACACTGCCGTCTGGATTTAGTCTGTCTCCACGTGCATTCATTAGCACATTACCAACAGCTCTTACTTTTTCATTTCTAGCACTAAGTGCAGCCATGTCTATCATTTGACCACGAGCTGTTTTAATACGTCTGCTCATCTAAAGAATTCCTTATAATCTAAATCATATTTAATACTATTAATTTTGTGTACACCTATCAAATATAATATATAACTTGCAACAGAACTTCCTCGTCCAACACCCCATACAATTCCATCTTGACGTAGTGTGTGTACAAGATAGTTTAAAAATTTAAGTACAGGAACCATGTCACGTTCTTTGTAAAGTTGTAACTCCTGTTCTACTCTTTGTTTTTCCTCGGGTGTAGTTGCCAAACTTAATACGTGTGTTTCAATATCAAATTGTTGGAACTCGTCTGGCATAAACCAATTTTGCTCTATTGCTTTATTATACTTATCTGTTTCGTCATCTGGTGTTTCAACATCAATAGTATCATTGAATAAAAATAAACTGCACAGATGATTATATTTGTCTATTGTTACTGTATCTTTCATTGTCACCGTATGTGGATTTATATCTGATAGCATCATTTCTACCAAATCATTTTCTGTAACGATTATTTCATTACTGTTATTCAATTATTAACTGCCTATATCTAAAGACACACCATCGCCGTCGTCTTTGTCTTCTTCTATTGCTTGCTTTCTAGCTTCTTCTAATTTTTCTATTTCTGATTTAGTACGTATTTCGGTATTTAAAAAGTCAATCATAGTTTGTATTTGTTCTATAATTTGAGGACTCATTCCAGCACTAGTTGCTTGTCCTAGTTTTTGTTTAAACTCTAATTGCTTGTGCAGCATTTGTTCAACTGTTAAATTTTCAAGACTTGGAAACATACTATTCCTTTCTTATATCATTGTTATAACGTCTAACTTCTTCGAGTATAGACAAATCTGTATTATACTTATCTGCGGTTTCGATAATTGCACTTATGTCTTTAGGAAAACAATGGCCACCATATCCACGTTCTTTTGAAACTCGAATGTGACTGTACCCAATGCGTTCATCTGCTCCAACTACATCTGCTACTGCAGTAAAGTCAACTTCTGCTGACTCGCATAAGTCATATACTTGATTAAAAAATGCAACTTTAGAAGCAAGAAAACTATTACGAAAATACTTAGCAAGTATTAATACTTCAGGATCTTGTATTTGTGTAGTAAATGTACTGTCATTAAATGCAAGACGGAACACAGTATGCCAAAACAATTCTTCTTTGCCACCTACATAAATTACTCTACTGTTTTTAAAATCTTCTATGGCTGTTGCAGCACGTAAAAATTCAGGACTAAATGCTAGTTTGTGATTAGGAAACATAAAATTAAGTCTGCGCCATCCGTCTAAACTAATTGTACTTTTAATAAGAATAGGAACTTCTTCGTCTAAGTAACTAACAGTGTCGATAACATTTTCTATGTTACAACTACCATCTTCTGCTGGAGGTGTACTTACACATATAATAGCACAGTCTGGCTTTTTCCAAAAATCATTATATCCTAGCGCAGGATCGTATATGTGTGTATGGTGTTTTTCTTTAAGAACTGCTTCATGTGCACGACCTACAAAACCAAAACCTGCAATTAAAATATCCATACTTACTCCTATGTTTCTACTAATATACACAGTTTTTATTTAAATGTCAATAAATAATTTTGAGGAGAATGACAATGATTTCAGACATGAATTTTAGACAACGGAGTCTTCTGTTTGCTAAACTTGCGAGTATAGCATACAGTGACGATACTAAACAAGTCAAAAAAGATGCAAAAGCATTAGGCTTTACAGAAATAGAATTTTATAATAACGGCGGAGCACAAGCATATCGTTTCCAAAACAAAACAGATATTGTAATTGCTTGTCGTGGAACACAACCCAGCGAGTTTAATGACATTAAAGCAGACTTAAAAGCTGCACCAGTTATGGCAGAAACAGTAGGTCGTGTTCACAGAGGTTTCAAAACAGAAGTAGACGAACTTTGGCCAATGGTACTAGAAGATTTACGTGAGTGTGGTAAAACACGCAAAGCATGGTTCTGCGGACATTCACTAGGTGCTGCTATGACAACTATTATGGCTAGCCGTTGTGAAGACGATCCTGCAATGCCAAACATTGAAGAAGTGTATACATATGGTTCACCACGAGTAGGTTGGCGTAAGTTTGTAAACAGTTTAAATTGCAAACATCATCGCTGGGTAAACAACAACGATATTGTTACACGTGTACCTTTTGCTATCATGGGTTATAAACATGATGGTTGTGAACATTATATGAATGCATATGGTAATGTACGTAAACTAACAACAATACAACGTATTAAGGATCGTTGGCGTGGCATGTGGATGGGTTTAAAGAAAGGCAGCATCGACAACTTTAGTGACCATAGTATGGTAAACTATATTGCTAACTTAGAACGCTATGTTGACGAAATGGAAGTAGTGCAGCCGGTGTGAAATACTTTTTAGTGGTAATGTTTCTAATGCAAGACGGAACATGGAAGCCTGGAGACATTATCGCACCAGATGGATGGAGTAGTACACAACATTCAACACTAAAAAAATGTGAATATCGACGAGATAGTTTAAACAATTACTTAATATCAATCGAATTAAATGAAAGGGTCGTAGCCAGATGTGTAAACTACGACCCTAGCATACCTTCTACAGGTATTTAAAGTCCGTTTGGAAGAATAATATAATGTATAGCAAGTACTAGTGCAACACTAGCACCTAGTCCTACCATCATCTTACCAAAGTCCTTTGCTACTAGTGGGAACACACTCTTTGTTTTCTTCTTGCCAAAGTATGTTGCCATTGCTAGTTCTCGTCCTGCAAGTAAACCTACAAACACCCAAGTTGTTGACATTGGGATGTCGTTCAGTTCTTTAAAGAAGTACAAGCACAACCAATAGAACAAGTCAATCAGTGTTGCACTGCGCACATATCTAGTGTTGTGTTTTTCCAATACAATCTGTTGTATCTTGCCGCCACGCTCTCTAAACATAAAGAACAAGCCAGCAACAAATACTATGCTGACAAACACCATTAGGTCTAGTGGCACTTGTCTTGGAAGGAATACTGCGATGTTTGCTACATCATGTGACAACCAAGTGAACCAAAGTCCTCCTGTTGCAACCCATTGTGCTACCCGCCAAAACTTTTTGTTGCCTTCGCTTACCGGCTGAGTTTCATCATACCATTTACCAAAGAACTTGTGTATTGCAAACCATACTGCATATGCAAATGCGGCTGCAACACCATAACCCATAATGCTTTTCATCAGCATCTTTTCTAGTACAAAGGTACTAGCAAACACTGACAGCACTAGGAAACTTGTGCTAACTGGCACACCTATTCGTGTCAGTGCAACAAGAATGGCCGGTGCGGCTGCGTGATACCATTGCACTTCTTGGAATGGTATTTTATTTAAGCGACCATAACTGATGTCGCCTCCGTTCATATACCACCCATACCAGAGTGTATATAATAAAACAGCCGAAGCGGCTGCCCATAATACTTTATAGTTAAATCGCTCATTGTTTGATGCCATCCAAGTACCGAGCGTTTGTACTGAATCGTTTGCTATAACTGCATAGGCAGCAAGCAAGAAGCCAACAAGGCTCCATAGAGTGAGTAGTTCCATATTTTCTCCTTTGTTTGACGGCTTTACCCCGTCGCTCACAATAGTAGTATTACTACACGACTACTTAGCAATAGTCAAGTATAGGTTTTGTAACAGTTTTGTAAAAAGATTCCGCAAGATATCCTGGCAAAAATTGCAATAAAAACCGATAAATATGTTATATAAGGAGTATTTTTAAAATGCCTAGCCCTAAGGTGCATCCTAATCTCCAGGCCGGTGGAGATTTAGGTGAAACACTTTACAAAGTTGGTTCCGCACGCCGTCCTACAGCAGAACCAGACAACTTCGTTGGCGAAGTTGGCGACTTATTTTACAGTATGCGAGATACAAAACTGCGTATCTCAGATGGATACACTGTGGGCGGTTGGTATATTATTCCCGACTTCGAAGCCGTAGATACTGATATTATTCCAGGTGATGGAGTGACAATTAATATCGGTGGTCCTACTAACTACTTTGGCGACTTGTATGTTGACAATATTTTTGCAGGTGATTTAGTATTAGGTGGCGACTTAATTGTACAAGGTGATCAGGTTGTAAACAACTATGTTACTAATCAATTGTTTACAATTAACGAAGGATCAACTGGCGGTGGCGACGGTGCTGGTATTGAAATTTACTTAACAGAAAATAACTATGCTACAATTACATACGATTTAAGTTCAGATACTTTTGTATTCAACAAAAACATCACAGTCAATACAGTATACGGAGATCAAGTCGGCGATATCTATGCAGATGATGGTACAAGTCAAGTACTTGAAAACGGAACAGATGGAACAGACGCTTGGTTTAAAGGTTATGTTTATGGACAAGTAAGTGACATTAGTAATCACAGACTAGGTGAATTATTAGATGTAAATGTTCCTGATGTACAAGACGGGCAAGCATTAGTTTATGATGAAGATCTAGACAGATGGGTACCAGGCAATCCTACAGCAGAAGTAGATTATAATCAGCCTGGTAATTATGCATTTAAAACAATTTTAGTAGACGGACAAAATAATGTCGTAGCAGATAGTAATGTTGATCAGCTTAGACTTATTGCTGGTAACAATATCACTATTACAACTGATGCTGCAACAGATGCAATTACTATTAGTAGCACAGGTGGCGGTGGCTCAGCTGATTATGTAAATGATTTGCTAGACACAGATACAACTGGCATTCAAGACGGACAAGTGCTTGCCTATGATGCTGCAAACGAAGAATACGTTCCTGCTACTGTACTTACTACCGATAACTTTGATACACTGTTTGGTGCAAAAAGCATAGACGATTTAAGTGATGTTGATATTAGTACTGATCCAATTGAAGATGGAGAATTCTTAGCGTGGGATTCTGCTAGTGGACAGTTTGTTCCATCACAAGGTAATGTTACACTAATTTATAGAAACTTAATTGGTATTACTAAAATTGGTGAATTAGAAGATGTTGATGATACAGGTGTTGCTAACGGACAAATGCTTGTATGGGATAGTGCATTAGAAACTTATATACCTAGTACACCATTTACAACATCTGACTTTAATTCTTTATTTGGTGCTAAAAGTATTGACGATTTGGTAGATGCTGATATTACTACTAATCCAATTCAAGACGGAGAAGTGTTAACCTGGGATGCAGCAAATGGAGAATTTGTACCCGGACAAGGGTTTAACCAAACTAATTATAATTTATATTTTGAAACAAGTAGTATTGGCGATTTAGTTGACATCGACATTAACAACATTATCGAAGGGCAAACAATCGTTTGGGACAGTGTTACAAATCAGTTTATCACAGTGAACAATATTGACAGACTGTTAGACTTATTAGATGTTAATGCAGATAATATCTCAGACGGGCAAGTAATTGTATGGGATAATGCTAATAGTGAATTTGTTCCTGCTAATGTTGCTAGTCTTATTTCACAATCAGAATTTAATACACTATTAGGTGCAAGCACACTAAGTGGATTAGATGATGTTGATACAACAACAACCACACCAAGTGACGGACAAATACTTGTATGGAATGGTACTAATCAATCTTGGGAGCCGGGCGATTTATCAAGTGGCGGTGGTGGGTCAACTACGCTTGCTGGCTTGGTTGATACTGATACTACTGGATTACAAGATGGCGATGCATTAGTTTATGACAGTTCGACAGGAGATTGGAAACCTGTTCCAATTGTAACTAACGGAATTAAATATACATATGATCCGAATACAGGAAAGTATGTAGGCGATACGTTAATATTTGAAGGTAATGATATTCCTATTAGAAGTATTGAATATGACAACGAAGAAATTATTGTTAATCCGGCATCATTTACGCCTATTGTTAGTTCAAGTGGACAAAGTTTATTATGGGATCAAGCAGCATCACAATTTACAGTAAGTGTTGATAACCCTGCAGATTTCCCTTCAAGTTATATTGCTTCTGTAGACAGCATTTCAAATGCAACAGGTGTATACACTACACTAGCAGACTATACAACAACAGGTCCGAGTACAACACCAGCAGGTGGAGTAGATTGGACACAAACATTTGAAACAAATTCAACAGCAACAATTTTATCAAACGGAACAGGTACAACAGGCGGTTCAGCAAGTGCTACAGTGACATTTGCAGATGATACAAGTGCTGCCTGGAGTGAAACACAACCGATTTATTTTAATTGGGGTAATGTCGGTGCAAGTATTACTGCTACTATTCCAAATGGACAAACATTCTTAGGAAGTTATAGTACAGTTAATTATACAGTCAACGTAACTGGATTAAGTGATCCAAACAATGCAACCACAACACTTACACCAACAAACGGCACACTTTCAAATGCAAGTGGATCTGGTGTATTTACTCCGAGCAGTGCACTAATTGCTGGTACAGTTAATGGCGGTTCAATTGATTTAAGTACAACATTTACAAGACCTGTAGATGTAACAGGAACAAGTTATACAGTTACAGTTACAGATACAGTAACTATACCTGCTGGCAATTTCTCTTATCCTAGTTTTTACTTATGGACAACAAGTAAGTATGTTGTACCTGTAGCAAGTGATATTGTAGATGGTACAGGATTTAAAACAGGTGTTACTGAATTAGGTGACGAAGCATATACAATCGACACATATATCAATAATAGTGCAAGTGTTGCAAGAGCGTTTTGGTTAGGTATTAGATCAAGTGCTACACAGCCAACTACATTTAAAACAGGCTATGATCCAACACTATTAAGTGATGTTGATGTTGAAACAGGAAATACAGTAGATTTAGAACCTACAAATCCACCGACAGGATATGTAGCAGAAGAATATACATTATATGGTATTACACTACAACCTGGTAATACTTATGTGAGGATTAATTAATGGCAGTTAACTATGATGGTTTAACCAGAAACAGATGGCCCGGTACGTGGTCTCCTGGCGGAGATCATCCAATTGTACTAAACTCTGAAATGCGTGGAGGTATACATTTTGTCGAAGGAGGTACCGTCGAAGAGTTAACAGACATTAAAGGACAGCGATTAATCGAAGGTATGATTGCTTATGTCAAAACTTCTTACACAGGTGTCGATGGCGATACATTTTACATTTACAAATCACAATCTGGCGAATCGAGAGATCAAGCAACAGGTGCACTTCCTAACAATGCAGCTAATTGGACAAAGTTATCATATGAATTTGATGAGTATGAACAATTAACAGTTGACAACTTATACTTAGATGGTAATACTATATCAACTACAAATACAGATGGAGATTTAATATTATCTCCAAATGGCGATGGTACAATTATTGTTCCTACTGGATATATGAATCGTACTGGTATTACAGGCGATAGTCTTGTTACGAAAGAATATGTAGATAATTTAACATATGTAGGTGATGCTACTGCTATTTCTACACCTGTTGGTATTACAAATACTGATAAAGGTATTGCAGCATTTGACAGTGATCAATTCGCAGTAACAGATGGCTGGGCTACAATCACTGAATTAGACGGTGGATCATACTAATAAACGCAACATATAGTTAAAAAAGCATTGTATAAACAAAAAGTCCTACTGCATTTAGTAGGACTTTTTTTATAACCATATTGTATACTAATATTACTTGTCTATTAGTATCCAACCACGTGTTGAATTATAATATACTAATCCAAAACCTGCGCCGTTTGCATCAACAATTAAGTCACTGCTTGAACCGTTGATATTATCGCTTGATGTAATTGTAATGTTGTTAGTTGCAGCATTACCACTTCCGTCAATAATTCTAACTTCGTCGCCTAAACTTGGACTACTTGGCATTGTTACTGTAACAGTTTGCGATGACGTATCGATAATCATTCTATCACCAACTGTTGCTGTTATTGTGCTACTTGTAACTTCTGCCCAAACAGGCTGTGCAGTAATACCTGCATTTGCTAGATAGTTGCCAACTCTTGTATCTGTGTAATATAAGTTACTTGTACCTTCTGCTAGTGCATCTGTATCGTGATTGCTAATATCACTTACAGTACCTGTGACATCACCTGTAACATCGCCTACAAGTGTTGCTTCTAAGTCTTTGTTTAGTACCCAGCGGTCATTTGCACTATCATATAAGATTGTAGCAAGTCCATCTGTACCGAGGTCAAGTGTAATACCTCCGCCATTTGAACTTGCTGCATTTGTACTACCATCACCTAAAACTAAGTTTAGGTCGTCTACACTTAATGTAGTACTGTTAATGGTTGTTGTAACACCATCAACTTGTAAGTTACCAGCAATAATAACTGTACCAGTGTTATCTCCGTGTCCTAGCGGATCAAGTGTAAATGCAGCAGGACCTTTTAGTGTACCTGTCATTTGAATGTCTGATACGTTACCACTTGCTAAGTGTGTACTTACTCTGGCGTTTGTGTAGTAAAGATTTGTAGAGCCTTCTGTTAAATCATCTGTTGTTTTAGCACTAAAGTTTGAGTTAACACGTGCCTCTGTATAATATAAATTATTTGTGCCTTCTGTTAAATCATCTGTTGTTTTAATTGCCAAACGTGAATCAAAGTCTGTGTTGTGTCTTGATGTTGTATAATAAAGGTTTGTTGAGCCTTCTGTTAAATCGTCTGTTGTTTTTTGATTAAATGCACTATCAAAATCACTTTGGCTAAATGGTGCATCAGGAATCCAAACACCGTTGTTTGCATCCCATACAAGTGCATCGCCGCCACTTGGTGTATTACTTGCTGTATCAACATCTTGTAGTGCATTGATACTTGTGTTATTAATTCTTGTTGTTACACGTGCATCTGTATAATAAAGATTTGTTGTGCCTTCGCTTACTGCATTTGTTGTGAAACTGCCACTACCGCCTAAACTAATTGTTGTGCCATTTACTGTAAGTGAACTATTTGTTAAACTACTATTAGGAATGTTTGCCAGTGAAATAATACCAGTTGCACTATCATAGTATGCACCAGTTGAATTGTTTGCACTAATAAGTGTTCTAACACTTGCGTCACTTGGACCTGTATATGTTAATACACCAGTTGCACTATCGTATGTTAACGATCCGCCGCCGCCTGTGTCAGTAACGCTAATTGATCCTCGTGCTCTTGCTTGTGTAAAGTATAAGTTAGTTGAACCTTCTGGAAGTGTATCTGTATCAACTTGTGTTAAATCTAAGTTAGCACCTGTTTGTAAGTTAACTCTTGCATCTGCACGTGCATCTGTATAATAAAGATTAGTTGTACCTTCTGCTAAGTCATCTGTTGTAAAGTTACTGATGTCACTAACTTGTCCAGTAACATTACCAGTAAATGTACCGTCAAATTCGTCTGCTTTAATAGTTGCAGCATCCCATGTGCTTGTACCTGCATTATAAACTTGTGCAGTCCAAACATCATCTACTTCATCCCATACAAAGCGAACGTTGTCACTTGTTCCACGTTCAATTTCAATACCGCCGTTTTGGCTTGGTGCACCAGTTTCATCACTATTAAGTAGGATAATACTATCACCAATATCAACTTGGTTTGAATTAACTGTAGTTGTTGTACCGTTAACTGTTAAGTTACCCTGAACAATAATATCTGCTGCAGTAGTTACACTATTAAAGTCGACGTCTGCTGTAGTTCCAACATCTTGTCCAATAGCAATAACACCTGTTCCACTGTCATATGTTACACCAGTGCCGCCGCTTAGTGCTGCTCTTGCTCTAGCATCTGTATAATAAAGATTAGTTGAACCTTCTGCTAAGTCATCAGTTGTACTACCTGCAAGTCCTGCTGTACTAATAACACCTGTTGCTGGATCATAACTTAAATCACCGCTAACACTAATACTGTTTCTTGCTCTTGCTTGTGTAAAGTAAAGATTTGGATCAGTTGTTGTACTTGTGGTTGTACTTGCTGTTAAGCCTAAATCTGTGTTTGCTGTACCTGCACCAATAACTAAATCTAATGCAGTACCATTGGGTGGTGAATATGTAATTACAAGCTGATCAGTGCCGTCCTTATCTGCAACGATACCTGCAATACTTGCACCATTAATACTTGCAACTGCATCGTCGATGTCACTTGTAAGTCCACCTTCTTGGTCAACAATATCAACTGTTGTTCCATTGATAATAACTTGTGTATAAGTTGTGTTTGCAACTGTTGGCGCTGTTGCACCTGCTGTAAATCCAAAGTCAGTAGCAGTTTGGTTCGCACCAATTGTTAAATCATCATTTGCGTTTTGCGGTGCATATGTAAGTTCAATTTCATTTGTAATTGTTGAAGCTGCTAGTAAGTTTGGAATTGCTGCCGCTGTAATTTCATTAATAATATCAGCAAGCGGCAAGTTAGTAGTACTAAAGTTAATTGATGTACCATTAATAATTAATGGATCAGCTGTTGTATTAGTTGGGTTCTGTACTGTACCAGTTACTACTGTTTGATTATATGTTTGTGCAGCAATTGTACTTGGTGCTTGCACTGTACCAGTAACAACAACATCTGAATATTCAGTTACGCCCTCGTCTAAATCATTTGTATCTTTTGTTGCTAGTCTGGTATCAAATAAACTATCAAAATCACTTGTTTGTACTGCACTACCTGCTGTACCACTGACTGCATCAATATTTGTTTGTAGTGTAGTATCGGCGTCGATTCTATTATTTTTTTCTTCTAGGAATAAATCAGTTGCTTCAGCAATTGCAAAGTTTAAACTACTTAAAGAAGAACTAACAGCAAAATCTTCTGTTGCATATTCTAAGTCATCTAAGTAACTTTCAATTTTAATGTCTGAGTAATATGTATTTGTATCTAGCGGATCGTAGCCAGGATCATTTACTTCAATGTAAGTTTCAGCGTCAAGTGATTCACTTGTTACAGTGGTTAAAAATGTTGTATCAGTTGCAGCGTCTACAATAATAATTGTAACAGTATAAGTGCCGCTATCAGTATTTGGTGCACTTGCAAATGTTACGTTATTGTTTGTACTGTTTGAAACCACGCCAGAGGTTTGCAAAACTTCATTTACGTATACTTTTACTGTCGAGTTCGTGTCTATTGCTAGCACGTTGCCCGCAGCGTCAGCACCACTAAAAGTGATTTGGTTTAGTGCTGCAGTATATTCGTAAACACGCTTTTGTGTACTTAACAACGAATAATCTAAATCTAAGGACATAATTTAAATCTTTCTATCTTATTAATTATATTTATCCAAATCAAACTTTTAGAGTTAGACTGGTACACTCGGCGTTATAGTATTTATTTTATCCATCTAGTGATGCTGTCGGTGGTGTGAAGTTAGCGGTGTATCTAGCAAGACCTTTTGTAATTCTGAAATCTTCTACATGCCCGACTATACCTGAATTACTATAAGTTGCAGACAATATATAACCTGTTGTTGCAGTTATATCTTCAGGCGTTGCTCTTGTACCTTCCAACTGGCCGTCTAACCAAATTTTACAAACACCACTTTCTCTTGTTACTGCTATATGATACCACTGATTAGATGCAATCGTTGTGGTGTTATCTACATAGGTATTGCTACTGCCAAATCTAATTACAGGATTGGGATTATGTAAATTTAAAATAAGTCCTGAACTTTGTGTGTGATCACCCAGTTGAAAGAAGCAACCGTCCCAAGAACCGTTGGTCATCCATCTTAACCACCCTTCAATTGTAAAATCGTCAGTGCCTAATCCTTCTGGTAAAGTAAATGATATTCCACCGTTTGGATTAGTATTTGTATTATAAAATGAAGTTCCGGCGTATTTAGGACCAACGCCTCCATAAGAACCGTCATCTGCATAACCATTATTAATAACAAAAGTAGATGACTGCGATTTATCTATTATAGGTGCGCCAATGCCTTTTACATGTAGTGTAGCATTAGTCGAACTCAATGGTTCTGACGGTGGCGTAAATTCAGAAGTATATACTGCTGAATCTGTAACTCTAAAATCTGAAATAAGTCCATTCCATGTATAAATTCCATTGGTGTATGCGCCGCCAATAACAATATAAGACGAATCATTATCATATGTATCAGATTGACTATGTATTTGCTTTCCGTTAATATAAATGTAAGATGTTCCAGAATTTCTAACATATGCTGTATGATACCATGTATCAGGACTTGCAGCGAAACCACCTGTATTTACTGTAGCATATCCACCGCCATATATTGCCCACTGTTCAGGTGTATTTTGGTTATTCCACCAAAGTGCTATTGTTTGCGCTATACTTGTAGAAAATCCGCCAGAAGTTGGAGAAATTTGCCAAATACCTTCGTAGTCTGTTGTGCCAGCAATAATAGAAGAATCTAATGTTACCCAACATTCGACTGTAAAATCTCCTGTTCCGAAAGCTGTATTTGGAGAGCCTTGTAAATATTGGCTGCCGTTGAATCGCATACTGCCACCGTGCAGTGCAGGATCATAATCGTCTTTCTCCCACAGTGTAAATGGAGATGTGTTCGGACTTCCGCTAGGTATGATTGAATGATTATTTGTGGAACTATCTCCCCAATACGGCAATTGGCAAGCAAGTAGTTCTGTTCCGGTTATTGCAGTAAGAGGCTCAATAGGTGGTGTAAATGCTGTTGTATAAACTGCAGTGCCTTTAACTATACGTAAGTCTGTTATATATCCGCTAGCATAGTTTGGAGTAACTCTGTAACCAATTGTATTATCGGATGATAGATTAAAATTATATCCATCCCATACACCAGAATTAGCTTGTTCAACACCATTGACATAAATGTAACAAGTACCGTTATAACGAGTAAATGCTATATGAGTCCATTCATTGGCAAGTACTTGTCCTGCTGAAGTTAAAAATCCCGGGCCGCCAGAGTGTTGATAAAATTGTACACTTCCGTCTGTTCCTACTCCCATGAAATAGTAGTTACTAGTAGCACTAGACTGTATAGGAGAATTTTGCCAAATACCAAAGAAATCGCTGTGATCTGTATATATCCATGCTTCTACAGTAAAATCTCCTGTTTCAAATTGTAAACCTGTTGCTGCTGGTACTGTAAGTGCTGCGTCTGTTCCGTTAAAATGTGCACTATATCCACCCGAACGATACGGGCTGTATGTTTGAAATTGTACGTTTGTATTAGTAAGAGAAGAACTACTAGGTGAAGAGTCTATTGCACCAGACAACGTATTATTACCAGTTGTACCATTTGTAGTAATAAGTGCAATTACTGATTCTGATCCGTCTATTGTTGTAGCAAATGCTAATGTAAATGTATTAACATCATTTACAATATTTGTTCCATCTGTTACACTAAATGTTATTTCAAAAGTTCCTGCATCGTCGGGATCAGTTGTTCCAGGTGTAATAGTAAACACATTGTCTGCTTGGCTTACGGTTGCTGTAGTACCTAGTGCTCCACTAGTTACTGTATAACTCCAAGTAAGTGGTACTTCTTCTGGGTCAGTTGCTGTTAGTGTAATTACAGTAGGTGTTCCATCTGTTGCTAGTACATAACTGCCAGTGCCGCCATTTGTAATAGTTGGGCTTGTATTGATAAGTGCAATATTAAACCAGCCATTGTCATTTGACAAATATAGTCTATCAGTTTCTTCAACAAATGCCATGTCGCCATTTGTATTATTTGTTAATGGAAGTTCAGCAACTGTTGCGTATGTAGTAACTCCTCCGCCTCCACTACTACCGCCTGCAGAAACATTTAATCTCCAAACACCATATGTTGCATTATAAACATATGATAATCCGTTTGCTGTAAATGTTTGTCCGTTGGTTGGGCTTGTTGGAAAAGTTACTGCCATTTGTTATCCCTCTAATGATCCTGTTGGTGGTGTGAAGTTTGCTGTGTATCTGGCATGTGTAGGAGATATTCTTAAATCTTCTATAAACATTTGCGCAGTTCTATTAGCTCCGTAAAAAACTCTACCAATATAAGCAGTGTTGTGGGCTGTTCCTGATGGATATGATCCTGTTCCAGTTCCATCAGCAGTTCCGTTAATGTATATAGTCCATGTTTGATTGTATAGAACAAGTGCAAGGTGTGTCCACTGCCCTGTCGAAACAGTGCCTGTACTGATTGGGCAACCAGTCACGTTACTATAACTTCCATTAATTAACGCTCTAACAGTTTGGTTCTCTTGTATTTCAAATGATACAACATTTGATCCACCTGAAGAACCTTGTGTGCCTTGAGAATATATCGCAGTACCATATGAACCAGATGCAGGAACAGTAACCAGCCAAACCCAAGCCTCAATGGTACATTCAGTGCCAGTTCTACCCATCGTTTGCAAGACATCAGGAATAGTAAAATATACACTGTCGTCGACACCGTCAACATAAAGACTATTAGACCATTTGTAATGATTTGTAGATGCTGTAGGGTCTCCTATGTTAATAAGAGCAGTGCCTCCGGCTGCATCCCATATACTGTTTTTGTTAGTGCAAGTAAGTAGCGTAGTTCCTGATATAGCTGTTAATGGCTCATCCGGCGGTGTGAAATCTGTAGTATAAACAGCAGTTCCGTTATTAATTCTAAGATCTGACATATAACCTTCGAAGTACCTGGAATATCCGTTGATATTGCCAATCAAAAACGGATGCACATTGCTCCCAATACTGTTACTATATGTCAGAGATATGCTTGTGGCAACACCGTCTAAATAAACTTTAATTGTAGGATTATCTCTTACTACAGCTATATGATGCCACATGTTAAGTTTAATTCTTTGAGTGCTAGTTTGTCCGTTGAGTCCAGTTGTTCCAAACATAATATTTCCAGAATTGTTAATGTGAAGCCAAGGGCCACTTCCATCTCCTCCGGTGTCATACTTACTCCAAACACTATCGTAATTTTTGAAAGATCCTGTTTTATAAATCCAACACTCAATTGTAAAATCAGTATTAGAATTAAAGTTAACACCTATACTAGTTGGAATCGACATAGTATCACCGTTTCCATCAAAGTAAACAGATCCACCGTCTGTTGCTGAATCATACGTGAGATAATCATACGGGCCGCCTAATACAAATTGCGGATCACCAAAATATGTAATTGTTCTGGAGCCACTGTTTGTTGATAAATCTTTTCCATAAGGAAGACCTGTAGCAAAAACAAATGTTTCTGTACCGTCAACTGTTAATTCAATAGGAACAGAAGGTGTTGTGCCACCATAAACTGCGGTTCCAGCTGTAAATTTTAAATCACGTATTTCACCAGTATAATAACCTGTATTTGCGGTACCATGGCGACCGATATACCATCCGCTAGATTGTGTACCATTTTCAGTATTTGCTCTGGAATCTTGTAATACACCATCTGCATAATAATAATATGTTCCACTATGTCTTTCCCAAACAAGATGGTGCCATAGATTGTCTCTTAAATCTTTAGTACCTGCGGCTCCTTCTGTGCCGCTGTCAGTATGACTAGCCATAACACCTGTTGTTGTTAATATTTCAAATGCTTCCATTTGACTACCACCGTCATATTGACCCATAATAATGCCACCGACTGTAGTCTTAGCCCAGCACTCAAATGTAAAATCACCAGTACCGAAATTATCATTAAAACCTGGAGTAATATAATCATTACCGTCTAATTGTAAACTATATCCCTTAGGGTGATAAGGTGTAAATGCGGTAGATGTTACACCTCCGGATTCATTAATAGTATGTGTCCAAGTCGAAGCATCAACTTGATTATCTGATAGTGATCCGTCAGTTTTTAACAAAAATGAAGTGTACTTAGAATCTTGTACACTTGTTATAAATTCTAAACTAAACGAGTTTACGTCATTGACAATGTTTGCACCGTCTGTTACACTAAATGTTAACGTAAAAGTACCTTCATACGCTTCTGTTGTAGTAGGTGTAATAGTAAACACGTTGTCTGCTTGTGTTACAGTAGCAGTTACTCCACCGCCATTAGTTAACGATCCACTAGTAACTGCATAACTCCATGTTATTGGAAGACTTTCCGGATCTGTTGCTGTTAGTGTAATTACAGTAGGTGTTCCGTCAGTTGCTAACGCATAACTACCTGCGCCGCCTTGTGTAATACTAGGTGCTGTATTAATAAGTGCAATATTATACCAAGCAGTGTCGTTCCAAATATATAGTTTATCTGTTTCTTCAACTAGTGCTAAATCACCATTTGTTGCAGTTTGCGGAAGTTCTGCCGCAGTAGCATATGTTGTAGTTCCACCACTTCCACCGCTGGATGATGACGAACCTGCTTTCCACAAGTTATTTGTAGCATTGTAAGTGTAAGTGACACCGTTTACTACTGTTGTATCACCGTTACTTGGGTTATCTGGAAAGTTTACTGCCATCTGTTATTATCCTGTTGTACTTGTTATAATGCTACCGTCGGTTTTTGTCATGCTGCGTTTCCTGATGTAGCACAACCTAGTCTATTATTCTGTAACAAATCTCCCAAGTCTGTTGCATTACTAGGAGATGTTATTGTAACATAATCAATGGTATTAAAAATACCATTAGTGTTACCATAACCGCCACTAAATGCACCCCTTGTTCCATTACTACATCCACCTAATTCCGCTCTTGCAACTGTTAAATAACCAAAATCAGTTGTGTTGCTTGGTGTGTCGATCGTTACATATTGAATAGTATTCAGGTAATCCTGAGGATTAAGTCCGTCTCGGCCACCGCCAATGACCCCATAAGTATCATCAGATACACTAGCTGTTGCTTCCAAGATTGAACCTAAATCGCCAAAGTCAGAAGCGTTACTTGTTGTAGCAACTGTTACATAGTCAATAGTATTGACCATAGTAGAAGATGTGTTTCCTGTTCTGCCGCCCGCCGTAACTGAATATGTCGAATTTGCAAAACTGGTAACTAATGATCTTGCTACTGTCAAAATACCAAAATCTGCTGCATTACCCGTTGATGCTATTGTGACATAATCAATTACATCTGAACCATATGTACCTGAACCAGTATTACCACCGCTCCATAAACCATATGTTCCATTAGAACTAGCTGAAGTAGAATATCTCTCAACAGTTAAATCTCCAAAGTCTGAGGAGTTACTTGTTGTAGCAACTGTTACATATTCTATTACGTTAGTTTTAGCACCATCATAACCACCTCCACTTAACGCATATGTTGAATTGCTACAAGCACCAGATGTGTATACCGTAGTTACTAAATCCCCAAAGTCAATTGCATTACCAGTTGATGTAATATCAAAATATTGAATTACATTTATAGAAGTTACATTATCAACAAGCAGACCGCCTATATGAAGTCCACGGTCTCCATACCAAACACCTGCCCAAGACAATGCAAAATTAAAAGGTTGTGTAACGCTGTTACCACTGTTATCATATGCTGAAACAGATAAAATAAAGTTACCACTGATAGTATCGTCAGTAGTAGGTGTAACAGTAAGTGTATTTCCGCTTAGTGCAACAGTTGCTATTGCACTATTTCCGCTGTCTATACTATAATTGTAGGTAAGAGGAATTCCCTCAGGATCAGTTGCATTTAAATTAACAACTGTTGGAGTACCATCATTACTTAAATTAAAACTAGTTGTAACAGGACTCCAAGATGGTGCCTGGTTTTGTGTAGCTTGTATTGAATCCCATCCAGAACCATTAAAAATGAACAGTTTATTACTATCTGTTTCGTAAACCATATCGCCAGTTGACGAATCTGTATTTGCTGGGAAATTTTCTGTACCACTAATTACACTAACACCCCCGCCGCCACTTCCAGCAGTAACTCCACTAGGCATAGAACTTACCCATTGGCTACTAGACCCATCGTCATAATATACATATGTAGTTAAATCTGTTGAATTAAACCACAGGTCTCCTGCACTAGGAGTTGCAGGTGCTGTATCACTAGAAGTTAAACTTGCACCACTGCCGCCACCGCCACCTGATGGATTAGATAATACCCACTGCGAGTTATAGTATACATAAGTTTCTAGTAATGTACTGTGAAACCACAAGTCGCCTTCACTTGCACTAGTAGGTGCAGTGTCTGAAACAGTAAGTGCTGCTCCTCCTCCGCCTCCGGCACTAGATGAACCACCTCTACTACCTAACCAAACACCTCTTGCGGCATTATAAGTATAGGTCCTTCCGTTAAAGGTATATTCATCTGCATTGCTCGGGCTCGACGGAAAAGTAATTGGCACTTACTATCTCCTATTACGCTTGTGATTCTGACCAAGTAATACGTCCTGATGCACTAAACGGTTGGCTTGCACCAATACCACCAGTGTCAACAACACTAACAGCAACAGATATAACGTCTGGACCATTCGGGAACGTACCGTTACCACCTAATATACTATTACCTAAGTCAATGATGTCTCCCAAACTAAAGTTTGAAGCGTTTGACAAACGTTTACCTGTACTATCAGTACTACCACCTGCAGCACGGAAACTAAACACTTCTGTACCGCCTGTAATAATATCACCTGCTTCGTGTTTAATAAGTTGTGATAGTGACGGGTTAGCAACGTTTTCCCATTCGATACTTGACAAGTCACCGTTTAGGATTAGTTTAACTTCACAGTCGTGTGTTAGAATCAAACCAACTTCATTTAGTTTCAACTGCATTCTGTTGATAATGTCTCTTTCGCCTAAGTTTCCTGACAAGTTACTGTCAACACTTGGAGCAAGTCTGAGCGACACTAACGGGATAACATCAGTACCTAGGTTAACGTCATCGTCACCGCCACCGGATGCTGGAGCACCAAGAGATACTGCAGTACCACTTGCTACTGTTGGATAAATGGCAGGATAACTTCTAGACTTACCAATATAAATGTAAACATAGAAAGTACTACCTGAGAAACCTGTGTAATCTACTTCATCACCGTCTAGTTCTCCGCCAGTTGTATACAGTTTCAAACCGCTATAGAACTTGCCTGAATCGCTACTACTAAATGGGATTCTTCTCCAGAAATCATACTGTCTAGATCTCCAATCATATTGATAAAACCACTCAGTGTTACCGGTTGTTGTAGCAGTATTTGATTCACCGTTTGTAAACGATAGTGATTTAGACGGAGCAGTAAATAAGTATGCCTTATCGTCGTCGAACGTACCGTCCATAATAACCGATGTACCCCAGTGGAACAGTGTCGGTGCGTATGTTGGATTTTGTCCATTTTCAATTTCGTACTTAGCAGGCAAGTTACCTGAACGCATATACGCTTCGTCTAGTCTGTTGTTGTGAATAAACTCGTGTACATACTTAACATGTCCGTGTGCATCTTTAAATCCAAATCTAATTTTACCAGCACCATACCAACTGTAGTCCATATATGCCATTTGAATTTTATTAATGTCTAATAAAAATCCTTTTTGACCTGTACCATCGCACGGATCAATATTCCATTGAGGTTGTGGTACTCTAACGTCTTCAGTTTTAGTTAAAATTGCACCGCTTGTACTTACACCTTTAAATTGTGGTTGTACATACATTTCGTTTTTGGCTGCAATTTTAGTTACTTTATAGCTTTGTCCGCGAATAACAACATAGTCTCCTACACTCAACTGTCCACTAAAATCACTTGAATTGTCACCGCTAACTCTGCCGCTATTATTAACTAGTGTACTTGTACCACTTAACTGTGTAGTAGATGAACGTCTAACACAGTATAATTGTGTACCGTCGTATTCAAAAAAGAAGCCGTTTTGTTGATCAAACATACCAGCACGTACATAAGCATCTGTGTATCCATTTAGATTATATTTAATAATGCCGCTTGGAACACTACTAGTAGGTGCTTGTGTCATACCATATGTAAATCTGAAATCATCTAAAATTCCTGATACTGTTTTTAGTCCATTATATGCAGGATCTGATGCATCTTTAACAGTAATAGCCGACCCAACACGCAATCTGTGTGGATACTTTGTAGTTGCTGTTGCAGTGTTTGCAGGATAATCTTCAATATCAACGATACCGTACATTACTGAGTGATTGCCGCAGAAGTAGAATAATTCTTCTGGTGCATCTGTTGGTACTGTAAATGTAATTGTCCCGCTATCTGTACGTGATCCTGTTACACCGTCAGTATATTCTCCATAATATGTACCTGAACTATAGTTATCGCCTGAATCTGTTGAGAAGTAGAACGGATGTCCAGTTGCAGTAACATTAAATGTATACGTTGCGCCTCTGTATAATGTTAATATTGGATTATCGCCTTGTATCTCAGTGAACTGCCAAGAAACTGATCCATCATTTGCAACGTTGTATGTTTCATTTGGCGCAGTTTGTCCTGCAGCACCTGATAAATTATCAAATGTGATAGGGGGATTAAAGTTAATCGCAAGTGATGTTTGAATACCTTTACCTGACTGATATCTAAAATACTTACGAGTTTGTCTTGTAACTTGTGAGAAAGGACTCGTACCTGCAGCAATTTCAACACCACCGTCGAATGGTCTATGCACTGAATAGCCATCTGGTTTAGCATAAACTTTTGTTTCTAAGAAGTGTTTTGTTGCAGCGTTTGTTATATCATACTGTCTATCAACTGTCATTTTACTATCATCTGAAATAGATGTAATAGTTCTTTCTATTAGTTGACCAGGCGTACTACTATTGTCTTTAACATAAATTTTATCGCCTACTTTAAAGTAACGTTTGAACAGTGTTTCTGTACCTTCGATAATATTTGAACCATTTTCTACTGCAACTGTACCAATTGCTTCTGCAATACCTGCGACATTTGAAGTACTAAGTTTATGTGTACCTGTACCTGCTGCTAATTCGATAATGTTATCTCTATTAAGAGCATCTTGTTCAGTTGGAGCAAACTGAAGGAATTGTTCATCTACTACTACAGCGTAGTATGTACTACCGTTTGTTAAGTTAGTTAAGTCTGGGTTTCCATTACTATCGTATAAAACTGCAGTACCGGTAATTAATGTATGATCGCCGCCAGCTGCAATTTGTATTGTCCCGTCTGTGTTGGCAGTAGTAGCATCTATGTCAAGTTGTGCACCGAAGATTTTGTTTGCAACTTGGAATGTAAATGTATCTTCAGTTGAAGCAGTTGTTGTATATGTTCCGTCAATAACGCCCAATTCTGCTGCAGTTACAAATTCAAAATCACCAGTACCTTGGTTTGTTAAGTTAATTTGTACACCGTTTTCTTCTAGTGCAATTCTGTTATCAGTAATAGCATTTGCAGTGTATGCGTTTCCAGCAACTAAGTTTGGATAAATGTAGTTTGTATCAAAATCTGTTAACATTTGAACCATTAAGTTATCAAAATCAGTACTACTATTAAATGCAGTATCACTTTCGCCGACCATCCAAACTAATCCAAATTCAATTATATCTTTCCAGTAATAGTTACCATTCCAATAACTATACCAATATGTATTAGCATTAGTCGAATAAGTCATACCTGTATTTGAAGTGTATACATTCCAATCTGAGTTGTTAAAGAAATGACCATTCATATAACAAAGAGATGGTCCTCCACTACGAACATGTTTAAACCAAGTTGTTGACCATCTATAGTCATTTCCGTTAATTGTATTACTGCGGTTATTACTTGTTGAATATGTTTGCATACTACCTGGCGATGGTAACCCAAATCCGTCACGTAGATAACCATACCAGTATTCACTAGTAGTTTGTCTATTAGACTCACGTGTCCAGAAGTAATAAGGTAGTGTAGAGTTTGCAGACCAGTCTGTAGCAACCATCATATTATTTCTATCTGCTAGGTTAGTACCTTGTAAAATATTATATGGTCTTGTACTACTAAAGTTTCCAACATTTAAGTTACTCGATGGCGGGTTTAGAGAACCATAATTACTGTACCATACAGTATTAGTTGTATAGTATAAATCATAATAGTCCATTGCTGAGTTACCACTACTTACACCACTGTTGAACACACGTGTTGAATTAGGATTACTCGCAGTAACCATATTCTGCAAGCCTGCAGTATTTGCGGCCATATATGTGTTAATACTGTCATTCAATACACTCCAACTGTTTACGTTAGTACCATCTACACCTGCTGATGAATATGGAATAATTTGTCCAGATGTTGATGTTGGTAATGTACCGCCGTTAATTTCTGTAACAGTAACTTCAGTACCACTAATTAATCCATGATCTTCTAAATAAAATGTATTAGCTAAACTATTACGTCTTTCTCCAGTAAATGTATATTGACCTTTTGCTTCAGATAGTCTAACACCTGACAATTTAAATCTGTCTTCTGATATTACATCGACATTATAAGAACCATCTGCTAAAGAAGATAAATTAGTTGTATTTGTTGGACTAGTACTACCAACATGTTGTAATATACTATTTGATCCTGTATAGCCGCCGTATGTTCCGCTATTAGTAGCAATTGAAATTGTGTCACCTGTTGTTAATCCGTGATCTTCAATAAAGAACGAATCACCTTCTGCATCTTCGACCATTGGAACCCAGAATTCATATAAATCTGATGGATAATAGTTATAAGTTCCTGTATAATAGTATTTCGAACCGTGTATTTGACCACTCGATCCACTCAGGTAAATATAACCAGTATAATTAGCAGTACTAAATCTTGTAAAGTCTTCAAAGATGTTATAACGATTTGCAGTGTTCACACCGCCCGATGATATAAAGTTAAAGTTACTACTTGCATATGGTGAATATGTGTAGTTAGTACCAATGTAGTACATCATATAATAAAAAGAACCAGGAGCATTTCTAGCAAATGGAACCCATTTTACAGTTTGTCCACTTTGATATCCTAATCCGTATCCTCCGTTAAATGTGGATCTGAGATCCCATCCAGATCCAGTCCCATTATATGCATTTCTTGTATAAGATTGTGCTTGATAACTACGATAACGAACATAAACATATTTGATCTCATACGCTAAGTGTAAAGAGTGTCTACCGAAATAACTAGTACCTGCACTACTAAAGCTAATTGCAGCACCATTATAACTAGATGTCAACTGAATGTTGTTATCATCTACTTTTTTAATATAATATGCTTCAAATTGACCTAATCCGCCGATTGCTTCGTCTGATACCGGAGGCATATAGAACACAACATCGTTATCTCTTAGTTGGTGATTTGTCCATTGAATAGAATTGTTTGAAGTGTTAACTTGAGTACTATCAAACTTTGTACTCCACCATGATCTCATTTGTTTTGTTTCGGTTTGTGTATAGTCAGGACTTACACTAAATTGTAATGTTTCTTCTTCATCGACGTAAGGACGACCGTCTGGTGCAGTATCTGTTGTTATGTATTCAAATTTAACCGATTTACCGCCAACACTGTTTAGCAAATAGAATTGGTTACCAGTGACAAACCCATGTGGATCGGATGTAGTAACTGTAATTGTACTCGGTTCAGCTAGGTCGGTTGTAATACCAGCTGCCGGATCAAACGGAATTTGAGACCCTGTATAGAACGTACCCGGAGTAACTGTAGAATAAATGTTACCAATGTTTCCTGTTACTCGTTGTGCAGCATTTGCTCTGAATGTAAAACTTGTTGTAGTTGGAACACTAGCAATCAAGAATTTACCTTCTGCTGTTCTACTAGATAGACCTTGCACATCGATGGGAGTACCAACTGGTAACGAATGATCTTCGCCTGTGATAACAGTGATAATTCTTGAACCGTCAACTGCATTTATACTCAAAACATCGGCAATGGCTAAATCCCCGTCTGAGATATAAAATGAAGGAACGTTGTTAGATAGTTCAAGTGTTTCCCACTTAGTTGGCTGTAGACCATATTCAAAGTCAGTATCGATCAAGTTCTCTGGTGCACTAACACGAATTTTATGCACTGGATCTAAGAATGAATCATCAATATTCATCTTAGCATTACCTTCGTCTACAATGATTTGTAAACGATCATCGTCTGTCATAGTGCCTAATGCATTAACATCCATGTCTAGGTTTATAGTTGTTTCTTCTAAAACACCGTCCCATGTAACTGTGCCGCCAGCTGCTGGATCAGCAAAGTTGTAGATAATGTCATTTGTTGTTACGTTTGTTATCAAAAAGATGTCATCTAATTTCATGAACTCTTTAATAACAATTGTACCAGCGGCTACGTTAAATGTGTATCCGTAGTTTATAAGTTTCTTAGCCATATTAAGTTATCCTCCAAGCGCAATTGCATATGCTACTGCTAATTTTTTTGACGCAAGATCTGCATCTAACTCCGTTGTGTTAATATTCGTTGCTACTTCCCACGCACCAGTTGAAGTACGATATACGTATGTAATACCGTTTAAACTATACGTGTCACCGTTTGATGGGTTTGCTGGAAAATTAAATGCCATGCTTGCTCTCCGTTTTATTAAAAGTATTTATCACGGAAAGATGATAATGTAAATTAATTAAACAGTTGTTTCACCAGCAGTTGATGATGCAAGATCTACATTTGTTGAAGGGAATGCTCTACCTGTGCCCCAAATAATTCTTACAGCACCTGGGCCACCATAACTGTTTGGACTGTTGCCAAAGCGACCGTAGCCTCCGCCGCCGTAACTACCCGCAATGCCGTCGGCATTTGTGCTAACACTTGATCCTTTGGTGCCGTTAGGGCCACTGTTAACAGTTGTATAATAACCTACTTGACCACCGGAACCTGCGCCGCCGTTTCCGCCGTGACTGCCACTATAGGTTCCTGGGTTTGCACCTCTAGCACCGCTGGCACCTTCTCCGTACACGCCAACGCCACCACCACCGCCAGCGGTGTAGTCACCATAAGAGCCACCACCGCCTCCGCCGCCTGAACCAGCAGTTGCACTATAAAATGGATTTGCCGATCCAGTGCCGTAGCCACCTCTGCCACCATTACCTGAGTACCCGCCAGCACCTCCTCCGCCAGGTTCAGTTCCTCCTGTTCCCCAAGTTCCATCACCGCCATTGCCACCGCCGTCTCCGGTGTAACTACCTCCGCCGCCAAATTGGCCAGCGCCGCTAAGACCTGTAGGAGGAATTCCGCCTCCTCCTTTGACAGTAGATGTGTTTATAAAATAACTATCACCGCCGTTACATGTGGAAAGATTGTCAGATCCAATACGACTACCACGTCTGCCTACGACAACTGTATACGATTGACCAGGAGTAACAGGAATATTATTTTTCCATCCTAGACCGCCACCACCAGAACTAACAGAAGGAGTGTTTAGACCTGCACCGCCACCACCGATAGCAACTACACAAACACTAGTTACACCTTCTGGTGCAATCCAACTATGTGTTCCTACTGTGTCAAATAATACACCACCCGGTGGGGCAGCGAATGCTAGGTCCAATGTAGAGGTAAAATATGCTGTGTTGATTCCGTCAGTTGCTGAAAATGTTATATCGAAACTACCAGCATTTGATTCATTTGTACTCGGTGTAATAGTGAAAACATTAGAATTAGCACCTGTTCCTTGACTAACTGTAGCTTGATTTGTTAAACCACTAGTTGTATATCCTATTGTAGTATCGAATCCCTCGGGATCGGTTACATTCAATGTTATTACTGTGGCTGTTCCATCTGTTGCTAATTGATATTCGCTTTCGGCACCTGAAATTGACGGGTTTTGGTTTATTAATGCAATTTGATACCACCCATTATTCCAGAAAAATAATCTGTCTGTGTCTTCTGCAAATGCCATGTCTCCAATATTGTTATTAGTTTCTGGAAACAAATCTTGTTGAGAATAAACTGTAACTGCACCACCATTGGCTTGTGGAGTCACAAAACTAAAATTACCTGATCCGTCTGTTTGTAATACTTGTCCGTTTGTACCGTCTGTAATTCCTAAATCTGTCAGTGTAGATGGAATACTAGTTGACAATGCATAAGGTGCTACACTAGGCACATTTGGTGGAGTATATGTAAAAACACCTGTTGTATTATTATAAGAAAGTGCTCCGTTTCCAGAAGGTTCAGATGCAGTTACAATGCTTAAATCTGTTAAAGCAATGCCTCCTCCGCCGCCAGCACTGGATTTTTCTTTCCATTCAATCGTACTAGTTGTATCATTCTCAACTGCAATATAAGTAATCTCATTTGATTCATTATACCAAATTTCTCCTTCTATAGGATTAGAAGGCTGTACAGCACTGACTGTTGTTTTTTTGCCGCCGCCAGATATTCCTTTAATAGCTGCTTTTTCTTGCTTATATGTTTTTAGTGATCTTCCCATAATATTACTTATCTAGATAGTTGTTTCACCTGCTGTCGAATCTGCTAATGACACGTTTGTAGATGGAAATGCTCGCCCGTTGCCCCAAATAATTCTTACAGCGCCATTTGCACCAGCGCCAGGAGTAAATGCCGCCGCTTCGCCGCCGGCTCCCCCGCCTCCGTATAGACCGCCAGCACCATTTGCTCCGTCATTTACTCCGTTAGATCCATTTGCACCACCTGATCCGCCGCCGCCGCCACTGCCAGTGACAGTTCCCGCTCCGCCAGTGCCACTTGCGCCTTCGCCATATAAACCAACTCCGCCGCCTCCGCCTGCATCCTGATTTTCTGTGGAGCCACCTCCACCTCCACCTCCTGCGCCAATGCCCCCTGTAACAGGAGAGGTGTCAACAAGATTATCTGCTCCAGTGCCGCCGTTTCCAGAATAGCCGCCGGCGCCTCCGCCGCCGCCTGGTGCGTATGATGTGTGTCCTTGCCCGCCGTTGCCGCCATTACCACCGCCATTACGTGCTGATCCAGATGACGTGCCGCCAACACCGCCGGCGGTCGGCTGGGTTGTTGCATCAATTACTCCGCCGCCGCCACCACCAGCATATAATACTGAACTATTATCAAACCACGAAGGGGTGCCATTGCCACCTGTGCCACCGCCAACTCCTACATTAACACTGAAAGATTGGCCTGGAGTAACGATTATATTATTAGCATAAGCTAATCCGCCGCCGCCTCCACCTGAAGCATCATCTGGAGTGGTATACCATCCACCACCGCCACCTGCACCTACACAAACAACACAAATCGAAGTCACATTCTCTGGAACCGTAAATGTCTGTGTATTCAAACTAGTAACTAATACACCGCCTGGTTCGGCTTCGTTAATTAAAGAACCAAAATTAATTAAATACCATCCGTTATTCCACAAAAATAATCTGTCTGTGTCTTCTGCAAATGCCATATCTCCAATGCTATTTCCAGTTATAGGCATGCTAGCTTGTGTATTGTAAACTGTAACACTGGTGTTTAGACTTGGCGTAGCGAAGGAAAAATTACTAGAACCATTTGTAGATAATAATTGTCCGTTTGTACCATCAGTGATTCCTAAATCAGTAAGTGTAGTTGGTATATTTGATGATAAAGCAAGACCAGATACATCAGGAACACTGGGAGGAGTGTAAGTAAAAGATCCAGTTACATTATTGTAAACTATCGAAGGGTTATCCGCACCTAGTGTTGATGTACTGAAGTCTGTAAGTGCAATACTACTACCAGTGTTTCCTTTAGATAAAGATTTAAATTCTACAGTAGAAGTAGTGTCGTTTTCAATTGCAATATAAGCAACTTCGTTTACTTTATCAAACCACTCGTCGCCTTCTACAGGATCAGAAGGTTGCGTGGCACTTACTGTTATTTTGCCACTATCGGCTCCTGCAGAAACTCCTTTTAAAGATTCTTTTTCTTGCTGTAACGCCTTTAAGGATCGTGGCATTTATTAGTTCTCCGTAATTACCCAACCGTTTGCTGCATTGTAATATACTAAATGTAGTGTAGCTCTGTCGTAATCCATTAATAAATCGTCTGCTATGCCTTCAATATTTGAATTATTACGAGCAACTGTTATATTGTTTGTTCCTGCATTACCGGATCCGTCAATTAAGTGTACTTTTGTACCCATAGTCGGATTTGCAGGTAATGATATAGTTAGTGCTCCGCCTGATGTATCAACAAAGAAGTTACCACCAGATGCTGGTAACGTAGTACTACCAGTAAGTTCTACCCAACCATCTGCATTAGGGTTAATAATTTGTACCCATTGTGTAGAATCGACGTCTTGGAATAAAACGTACATACTACCATCAGTTGTATGATACCATAAGTCTCCTGGCTGTCTACCAACAATTGCCGGTGCTGTATCAGAGAACTGCATACTAATACCAGCATTGTTAACAAACGAGAAGTTACCAGCACCATCAGTTGATAGTATCTGGTTAAGTGTACCGTCAGTTATACCAATATCAGTAAGTGTAGTTGGAATATCACTTACTAGTGCAACTGTACCTGATTCGTCTTTAAAAGTAACAGTTCTGTCTGCAGTTGGCTCTGTTACAACAATTGAAGTTTCGTGTGCATCTTCTGTCGTGCCTTCGACTTCAATAATTGTATTGCCTGCAGTAGAACTAAATCTAATAGTACTGTCAGTTTCAACTTGTGTACCTACTAACTTAATAGCATTACTTGTACTTTGTAGCACAAGATTATTGCTACTGTCAAGACTTATATTACCTTGCTGTACACCTGCTGCTTTAATTTGTATAATTTCGCCTGTGTCAGTTGTTCTATTTAATTCTAATACATGTGATTGATCTGCAGTTGCTTTAATTAAATCGGCACCTGTAGTTGACAAATGTAAATTGATATCTAATAAGCTAGTTGTATCAGTTAGTTCACTTACATCACGTGGTACATCTTGGAATGTTGCATTACCTGCACCATCTGTTGTTAGTACTTGATTTGCTGTTCCGTCAGTGATATCTTCTAAATCAAACAAGTCTAACTGTGCAAACGGGTTAACAACCTGTGTCCACTGTAGTGTGTCGACGTCTTGATAAAGTACATACAAACTACCGTCTGTTGTATTGTACCATAAGTCACCTGCTACTTCATCTCCAACATTTGGTGCGTTGTCTCCAGCGTATGAAGTAGGTTTTGTTGCAGCATTTTGGAAACTAAAGTTGCCTGCGCCATCAGTTTTAAGCACTTGGTTAATAGTACCATCACTGATACCTAAGTCTGTTATTGATGTTGGAATGTCTGCTACAAATGCTACTGTACCGCTTCCATCTTTAAATGTAATAGTATTATCTGCTGTTGGATCTGTTACTGCAAACGAAGTTTCAAATGCATCATCTGTAGCACCTTCAACATGTAAAAATGTGCCTGTATTAACTCTAATTGCACTATCTGTTTGTACTTCTGTACCGATTAATTTAATTGCTTGGTTATCTGCTTCAATAACAATGTTATTACTTGCATCAATGTTAATACTACCTTGCTGTACGCCTAGAGATTTAAGTTGAATTATCTCACCTGTATCACCAGTTCTGTCTAGTTCTAATACATGACTACTTGCATTTGCTGCTTTAATTAAATCAGCACCAGTTGTACGTAAATGTAAGTTAATATCAAATAACCCTGTTGTATCAGTTAAGTCTGAAGCATCACGTGGTATGTCTTGGAATGTTGCATTACCTGCTCCATCGGTTGTTAGTACTTGTAAATTTGTACCGTCAGTAATATCTTCTAAGTCAAACAAGTTAAGTTGAGCAAATGGGTTAACTACTTGGATCCACTCAATACTGTCAGCATCTTGATAGTAAACGTACAGTGAACCATCTGTTGTGTTATACCACAGGTCGCCTGCTACTTCGTCGCCTACTTCAGGTGCAGTATCTCCTGCAGTTGCAATTGGTTTTGCTGCAGCGTTTTGGAAACTAAAGTTACCGTTACCGTCTGTTTTAAGTACTTGGTTAATAGTACCATCTGCAATACCTAAATCTGTTAAGTCAGTTGGAATATCGCTTATTAGTGCAACTGTACCATCTTCATCTTTGAAAGTAACTGTTCTGTTAAATGTCGGTTCTGTTACTGTAAATGATATTGCTTTAGCATCATCAACTGACCCTTCTACAGATAAGAATGTGTTACCTGCAGTTGAACTAAACTTCAATGGTGCATCAATTACTGTTTCTGTATCATTGATAGTAAGCACTGTGTTATTATTTGCTAACAGTTCAATGTTGCCTAAATCACTTGTAATTACAACGTCATTTGTGCTGTTAGTTCCAATAGTACCTTGCTGTGTACCGTTGAAATCAATTTTAATAACATCACCTGTTAAACCTGTTCTATTAAGTTCAAGTAAATGACTACTGTTTACTGTAGATTTAATCAAATCAGCACCAGTTGTACGTAAGTGTAAGTTGATGTCAAGTAAACTTGTAGTATCAGTTAAGTCACCAATGTCTCTCGGTACATCTTGGAATGTTGCATTACCTGCACCGTCAGTTGTTAGCACTTGTAAGTTAGTTCCATCGGTAATATCTTCTAAGTCAAATAAACTTAATTGTGCAAATGGGTTGACCACTTGTACCCATTGCTCTGTATCAACATCTTCAAACAGTACATACAAACTACCATCTGTTGTATTATACCATAAGTCACCTGGTTTTTCATCGCCAACTGTTGGTGCTGCATCACTTGCATACGCAGTTGGACGTTCTTGTGCGTTTTGGAAAGTAAAGTTCCCATTACCATCTGTTTTAAGAACTTGGTTTAATGTGCCGTCTACGATACCTAAGTCAGTGATGCTTGTTGGGATATCGCTTACAAGAGCAACTGTACCTGTCTCGTCTTTAAACGTAACAGTTCTGTCTGCTGTAGGTTCTGTTGCAACAAATGAAGTTTCAAATGCATCATCTGTTGTTCCTTCGACATGTATAAATGTGTTTCCTGCACCAGCATTAAACCTAATAGCACTATTTGTTTGTACTTCAGTACCAGTAAGTATGACATCTTGGTTATCTGCTTCAATAACAATATTATTGTTTGCATCAATATTAATACTACCTTGTTGTACACCCAGTGATTTAAGTTGAATTATTTCGCCTGTATCAACTGTTCTGTCTAGTTCTAGTACGTGGCTACTCGCATTTGCTGCTTTAATTAAATCAGCACCGGTTGTACGTAGATGTAAGTTAATGTCTAGTAGACTTGTGTTGTCGGTTAAATCGCCAATGTCACGTGGTACATCCTGGAATGTAGCATTACCTGCACCATCTGTTGTAAGTACTTGGTTTGCTGTTCCGTCAGTAACATCTTCTAAGTCAAATAAACTTAATTGTGCAAACGGGTTGACTACTTGCACCCACTGTGAAGTATCAACATCTTCGTAGTATACATACATACTACCATCATCACTGTTGTACCATAAGTCACCTGCTTCTAAGTTTCCAAATGGTGCAGTGGCTCCGATTTCGACATTAGCTCTAATACCTTGGCTTGCTAAACTTGGGTTATTGTTAAGTTGTATCCATTGACTACTATCAGCATCTTCGTAATATACATACAAGTTCATTGTAGTATCTTCAATCCAAAGATCACCGTCACGTGGACCTGCAGGAGCATTAGTGCTAACTTCAACGGCACCTGAACCGCCGCCTGCTATCTGCCATACAGATCCATCCCAAATTTTCATTGTTAAATTGTATTGATCAGCAGTATCAAACCACAACTGTCCAGTGTCTGGATTTGCAGGAGCAACAGGGCCAATTGCTGTTATTTCGCCAATAACAAATTCACTGCCGTTCCATTTTAGTATTTGATGATTTGCACTAGGTGCTGTAGTTGTAATATCAACGTCACTTAGTCCACTAATACTGTGATTACTAATGTCATTTACTGTACCGCCAATAGTTTTGTTAAAGTCCCAAGTATCAGTTGTATTATTATATGTAATAGTTGCTGTACCATCTGTGCCTAAATCTGCAGTTAATCCAGCACCATTCGCTGCGGCGGCATCTGCAGCACCATTAGCAACTGTAATATTCAAATCTTCAACGTCTAGTGTAGTTGTATTGATTGTAGTTGTTGTACCATTAACTGTTAAATCACCAGTTACAATAACGTTTGCACCAAATGTTGTGTCTGCTGCAATTTTTGCTGCATATGCAGTATCAAAGTCTGTTTGACTAAAGCTATCACCAGGAACAAACTTACTGTTAGCATTATCCCATATTAGAGATTGTCCATCAGTTGGAGCAGTTGTTGTTGTATCTACGTCTGCTAAGTCGTCAATACTAACTAGAGAAATTGCACTATCAAAGTCTCCTTGACTAAAGCTAGCACCTGCAACAAAAATACCTTGTGCACTATCCCAAACAAGTGTTTCTCCATCAACTACACCTGCTGTACTAACATCAATCAAATCACTTAATTCACTTGGAATATTACTTTGGTTTAGTTGTGCCCATGCAGTGCCATTGTAGATGTAAAAGTCTAAGTTACTTTCGTCTACCCATAAGTCGCCATTGTCTGGATTTGCAGGAGGAGTAGCACCAATATTAGCACGTACTGCTTCTGAGTATGGGTTAATGTGCACCCATTGACTACTGTCTGAGTCTGTATACCAAACATACAGGTTCATTGTACTGTTGTTTAACCACAAGTCGCCTTCGCTTGGGTTACTCGGAACAGCACCTGACAAGTTAACACTTGAACTAAAGCCTGGAGCATATGTACCTAATGCTGCATCCCAAACAAGCACACTGTTGTCTGCTGCACCTGTTGTATCTACATCACTTAAATCTCCAATTGATTTAAGAGTAAATGCAGTATCGAAATCTGTCTGACTGAAACTATCGCCTGGAATAAATTTGCTTGTTGCATTATCCCAAATAAGTGCTTGTCCATCGGTTGGTGCTACTGTTGTAATGTCAGTTGGTATATTACCTACTCCAACACTTGCACCCATACCGCTGTGATTGCCACAGTAGTAGTAAAGTGTAGGTGTTGCTTGAGTTACTTCAATCTCTGTATATGCACCTGCTGTACCTGGTGTTCCTACTTCAGTAACACCTGTTGTATAGTTTGTACCACTGTTGTGTGTGCCGTCTGATGTTGTGCTAAATCTAAACGGATGTGTTGTATTACTTGCATCTGATTGATCAAATCTATATGTTCTGCCAGGTTCTAAACTTAGTATTGCTTGACTTGCACCATCAACAACAAATACTCCACCACTTACTGTTACAGTAGGATATTCAGTAATAAATTTGCCTTGCATTACAACATTGCCGTTTAATACAATGTGTCCATTTGAAGTATTAAGTGTAATGTCAGCATTGCTATGTGCTGTTAGAATCATATCTTGGCTTGTTTCAAGTGTTGTTTCACCTG